>Ga0209188_1000078_pt1 | contig 115321 bp, 101 predicted proteins | sample C_130625_EF_Meta_FD_187307 | JGI IMG/M metagenome (GOLD analysis project Ga0209188, IMG submission 187307) | Freshwater microbial communities from Lake Croche, Canada to study carbon cycling - C_130625_EF_MetaG (SPAdes) (version 2) | ecosystem: Environmental > Aquatic > Freshwater > Lake...
ACTACACCACTTTTTACTCTACCACCTTCTAACAAACTTTTCACCAATAACAACCTATTACTCGCACATTCTTTACATATACAACCACCATCTACGTAATGACTTCTTATTACTATATTACTACTGTTCTTATTGCTTATATCCTCATACAATGCATATTCGCTTTGGGTATATCCAACAAAATTATCGCATGTTTTATTATGCCAATAATTAAGATATTCTTCTCTTTCCTTTTTGCTTAAAAAATACTTGAGATAATTACACTTTTCCAATTCATGATAATAATTTAAGGGCAATCTATACTCCTTTTTAAAATTATTATACAGTTCACCAATCTCTTTTTTATCAGTTTCATAATCTTTTATTATTTTTATATTAGAATTCAAAAGTTTAGATAATATTTGTTCCCATTCACTTGAATCTTGCAAACGCAATTTGATATATTTTATACCGTTTGATTCTACAAACAAATACTTGGATTGATAATTAAATTCTTCTGGACAATGTAGATTATATACATCTAAAAAATTATCACCATTTGCAATATAAGAATAAATATTATTAAACCTTTCAAATATTCTTGATAATTTGTATTTTAAAATATTTTGATTAGTATTATTAAAATGAAAAGAGGCTATGTCTTCAAAAAAAAGAGAGATTTTTCTCTCAATAGGATTTCTGAAAATGTCAATCACGTAAATATCATTCCCAATAATACTATTATAATAAATTATCTCATTTACTGTAACTCCATCTATTCCATACAATACTCGCAACATTATCTCATTATGCACATGTATAACAAAATATTTATCACTTGCAAATAATCTTATTGAAGACACCAACGCAGTAGATCCTACTTTAGGATGACAATAAACGAAAATAATTTTTCTTCTTTTATTAAGCATAGTTTGGGTTATTTTTAACTTGTCGTTTGCAATTTTTAATAATTTTAATTTTGAAACATCAAATCCAAAATTTATTATCTCTTTTTTTTTAAAAGAAACAGATTCATTCATAATATTTTTAGTATTAGTGTCAACATTATAAGTATTTAAATTATCCGGGGCTACGATAAAATTAGTTGGGTTTTCTAAATTTGCATTAGTAGTTTCGTTATTATCAACTTCGGTTAAATTTGTAATCAATCCAAACATAATATTTATAGTATTATAAATATTATATTTTTATTCTTTTGCCGACTTATAACTCTTCATTAGAAGTTTGTTTAATAAAATGTTTGTTCATAAATTTTTGTAAAGTAAAATAAGTTAATGGTTCATTATTTGTTTCTTCAAACCCTAATAATATTTTTAATTTCTCGTCAGGAACAATAATTATTTTTTTATTTTCTTTTAAAGTAAGTTTGTTTGTATCAATGTAATCAATAATTGCCTTTGTTACTTCAGTTCTTGCAATATTTGATCCAATATCCTTATTTAAAAATTTACAAAGCTCATTTGAAACCTTGGACGGTGCGGCAAAACCCGAAGGTTTTTTGTTTTTTTTATTATGGTTTTTTTTATCAACAACCTTTTTGAATTTTTTAATTTCTCGTTTAACATTTTTTTCTAAAAGTTTAATATCATTTTGAATTCCAGCAAAATGCGTTTTAAGATTTGAAAACTTACTTAAAATAGTTGTAAACTGTTCAAATATTTTTAAATTAAAATTATTTTCCTCAAATGGTTCATTTTCTAAAACTAAATCTATTTCATCCATTGTACTTACATATATGTAAGAAACTTTAATACATTTTATACAGATAATATAAAATTATTAGGGAATTATTATTTTTGTAAATTTTATAATATTATTAAACTGTATATGAGTTGCTTGTTTAATAGTTTGAGTTATTTTATAAAGGAAGATAGTTATAAAATTAGACAAACAATTTGCGATTATTTGAAAGAAAATAAACCTATAATTGATGGCCTACAAACAATTGATGTTATTAAATTTGAAAGAAATAATCCAGACAATTATATTGAAAATATGAGAGTAATATCCACTTGGGGTGGAGCAATTGAAATACAGTGTGCTTGCAATATTTGGAATCTTCAAATTAATGTATTAAACTATAGAGATACAGGAAAAAAAGTTATTGAATTTTTGCCACTAAATGGCAACGCAAATAAAACGATTAATATTTATTGGACTGGAGGACACTTTGAACCAATAAAAGAAGCTTGCTAAATTTCATAAAATGAGATAATTATTATCGCATTTTATTATTTTAATTAAAAAATATTATTTAAATCTCAAGCCTCGGCTTGGGGCTCTCACGAGGCTTTCCTTGACCTCGTCCACCAGATCCTCTACCACTTGATCCTCCACCACTTGATCCTCGTCCGCCTGAAGAGGGTCTTGTCTCGCGCTTCTTTCCAGCAACGTAGGCCCAAGAATCTCCTTGAGCATCATTTGCCTCGCGTTGAGGCCTAGGCTCGCGTTGAGGTCTGCGGTCTTGAGGAGGGCGGACCGAACGAGGTGGGCGAGCAACATCATCCTCGCCATCCGTCTTATATGAAGTGCGAGTATCCCTAAACTCCTTGCGAGTCTCACACATAAGCTTTCCGCCCTTAATTCCACTCACTTCTCCCGCTTGGTACTCGTGAACACCACCTTCGGTGTGAATTAACTTAAATTCAACATATTCTCCTTGTACCAAATACTTGTACTGTTCACTAAAGACAACAACGGCACTGTGATGCACAAAAACATCAGTTCCGCTCTTATCTCCATCAGTGACTGTAATAAATCCATAACCAGTCTTAGTGTTAAACCACTTCACGCGACCCATGTAGCGTTCAGTTGACGAGGAGGTTGTAACGAGTGCAGGTGTAACAGGTGTATCCGTAGACATCTTGTTTATACATGTTATTGCGAGTTGCCTTTATATTGTTTTGCAGATCAATATAATAAGCATTATACACTAGGTAAATCTTTTTTATCAATTTCTACGTGTTTTGCAATTGTCGTAATAACCTTGTTTATTCTTTCCTCTTCTTCCTCCTTTGTACTTCCACCAGTTGCCTTTAAAACAATATTCAAATATTGGTCATTTTTCTTTGAATTATAATCATGTGCATCTGGGTTGGCATTAAACCAATCTGCAATCTGGTTGACATTTTTATTAGCTACTTTTCTAACAGCCATTCTAATGCGCTCCTTCTCTTGATCCTTTTCCCAATTATCTTTATCCTTTATGTATAATTTTTCGCGCTTAGAATCAGTGCAATGTATGGGTCGTCTATTAACATCCAATTGTTTTAATCCATTCAAAAATATTTGTGATATGCCTTTTTCATATCCAAGTTTTCCAGTATTCTCCAAATCGGCAAAAGATATTTTTAAAGAATCCACAAAGTCTGTTAAGTTCATTGCATCCTTGCACGTTTCATTTAAGAATAGGTTCAAATTAAAACTTGCATTCATGGTATTGTTAGTAGTATTATTATTTATTGTCTTTGGTTTACTAGCTAATTCAAATAGTTGTTTTTGAAGTTCTTGATTTTGTTTTATCAAAGCAAGTACGGTTTCGTTTGAAACTGAATCATCTTGTTTTTTTTCTTGCGGTTCTTCCTCATAATCTATACATTTCTTCTTATGTCTCCACAGGCCAGCGCGATCTTTAAAGGATTTTTGACATTTTTCACATGAATAATGCTTTGAGCAGGTTTTTTCAATAATATCGTTGTTTTGCGTTGTTTTTTGATGTTTTGCTGTGCGCAAGTGATCATTGTAACTACTCTTCTTGCTCGTACCATAGTCACAATTTTTGCAATAAAATTTCGGGCAGATTAGCAGCAGATTTTCGTTGTCATTTGTTGTCATATATTAACAACGCAAAAATCTGCTTAAGTTAATTTTTAATAAAATTATTTTTTTCAAAAAAAATTACAATCACAAATTTTGAGTTAAAATTTTGGAATTTAGACGATAATGGTCACAAACCACTTTTTCAAAAACAAGAAGAAAAAAATTCCCAAAAGTAATTTCAGAATTCGAAAATGGACAAAAATAAATGTCCAAAAGTCCCTTTTTTGGGTGGGTCTTGGATCGCGAAATAGTTTGCATTTACCTACATATGTAGGGCGCCCATTTTGCCGTTGGCCCAATTTTGCGCCTACATGGATGTAGGGGAAAATTATGTGATAATTTGTGCCTACATGGATGTAAGACAGTTTGGACAATAAAAACTCAATAATAAGCTCGCGATAATTTTGTGATTATCGTGTATTAAAATATAATATAGTAAAAATATATACGCTATAAATGGAAGAATATGAAGAAGTAGTTACAGGTAATTTAGATACAAGACAAACAAGTGCATTTATTGTCGGAAACAGTTATATATCTTCCATAGCATTAAGTCCTGATGGATCCATGCTTGCATCTGGAAATTATAACGGTGGCGTAAAATTATATGGAACTGGTGCAGGAAATCTAATTAGACAAATTCAAGACCCAGAAACAATCACGATAATAAACTGCGTTAGGTGGTCACCAAATGGACAATTTTTGGCTTATAGTGATGGCGAAGGAAAAATAGTGGTTTTAAACAGAAACTTAGAGATTGTAAAAACGATACAAAGTAATGCGCAAGAAGATCCAACGCATACTATTGATTGGAATCGCGCAGGTGATGCGCTTGTGAGTGGAGATGCGTTAGGAGATGTTAAGGTCTGGAATAATGTTACAAATTTGAATGCTGACCAAGCTTCAATTACTATGCGTATAAGTGAAATGAATGATGAACATCCAAATGCCGAAGAAAATATTGGCCCCGTCATAAGTGTTGCTTGGTGTCCAACGCAAGAAATAATTTTAAGTTGTGCATTTGGGGAAGATGTGGATACCAATTTATTTCAGTATTGGGAGGTTCATAATCCAGACGGAACTGTCTCTGGAGAAGAGTTGGAATACACTGAAGACGAACCATATAATGCAAGAGAAATGGTGTGGAATCACGATGGGACTCACATGGCACAGGCATGCAGTGATGGAAGAGTTCGTGTAGAAAGATATGATTATGACGATTTTGATGCTCATAGTATTGAAACGTTGCCAGGCACATCAAATGATGGTGCATCATCAGTTGCATGGAGCGCAAACGGTAGATTTATTGTCGCGGGGTTTTTTGATAATACTGCGCGCGTATGGGAGTGGCCTTCTAAGCGATTAGTTTCTATTTTAAGAGGTCATGCAGATTCAATAACAACAGTAGCAATTAGTGCTGATGGTTCAACAATTTTTACTGGATCACTTGATCGTACAATAAGAAAATGGACAAAAGGTGGTCGTACCTACACAGGAAAAGAACTTAAAATAGGAAATAAAAATAAAGGCAAACTTGATTTTGAGCAAGACAACCGCAACTCCAAGTACACACCAATGCCCAAAAGCAAGATAGATTATACAACTTTGTTAATGTCTGCTGCGCCAACATTGGAGACACAATATCGTGCCACAATAGCCGCAAGAGGTCTTAATAAAAAGCGCACGCATAAGAAGAGGCATGTAAAGGCAAAGAAACATCATACAAAAACTCGTCATACAAGATCAAAACCTGGCAAGGGAAAAGGTAAAAATAAAACCAAGAAACACAATCGCCGCCGCTGAGCGTCTTTAAACCATTTTTGCGATTTATTATTATGTCTGGTCTTTAAGCCCTTTTTGCGATTTATTATTATTTCTGGTCTTTAAGCCCTTTTTGCGATTTATTATTATGTCTGGTCTTTAAGCCCTTTTTGCGATTTATTATTTGCAACACGACAAATAATAAATGATGATATTTACGTTGAAATAGATATAAAAAAATGGCAAAATATATTTGTATGAAGTACTCTTTGTTTTTTGCAGTGGTTCAACTTCTTATATTTCCCGTAAACTCGCTCAAATCTGTTAGGCCATTAGTGACCAAGTCTTCTCTTTCACCTTTAACGGAACCTGTTGAGACAAAAAAGGAAGAAATTAAATATACCAGTGATATGAAAATTGACAAGACAAATGTTTTAACATTAATGAAAGATATTGATAATAAAAATGTGGATGAGGTTTTTTATACAGATGATTATAAGAATTTGTATTTTAGAGAGTTGGAACCAATCGCGGGTAGTCCCTTTAAACAAGTGGAAACTAATCCTCTTATTACCAATCGCATTTTAACCATGACTGATAAAAATGATGTCAAGACTTACATAATGGAAATGCCTACAAATCCTATTGTGCAAGGGTTTAATACTATTTTGGGCGCAGGGGAATCGCTTATTGGACCATTCATTGTTTTTGCAGTGATTAGATCCATTCTAATTATGCAAAGCATGCAAAATGGCCCAATGGGTGGTGGCTCCAATCCTTTTCTTCCTGGAGGTAAAAAGTCAAAGACGGAGATGACGAAGCTTACCGTGGAGAATTCCAATATTACTTTGTCTAGTTGGGCTGGTAGTCCAGAGATATTTGAAGAGTGCACGGAGATCGTATCCTATCTTAAAAATGCCACAATATATGAGAATGCTGGCGCTGAGATTCCCAAGGGAATTTTGCTGGAGGGGCCTCCAGGAACAGGTAAAACTTTATTGGCAAAGGCGATTGCTAGCGAAACGGAAGCTAATTTTATCTCAGCGTCTGCAAGTGAATTCATTGAGCTTTTTGTGGGCATGGGTGCCGCACGAATTCGCGGTTTGTTTAATGAAGCAAGAGAAAATGCCCCATGCATCATTTTTATTGACGAGATTGACTCCATTGGCCGTCAAAGAGGCGCAGGAATAAATATGGGTAATGATGAGAGAGAACAAACACTAAATCAGTTATTGGCCGAAATGGACGGATTTACGCAGAATACTGGCGTCCTTGTTATCGCTGCCACGAATAGAAGAGACGTTCTTGATTCGGCCCTTTTGCGCCCCGGTAGATTTGATCGTATTGTCAATGTCCCTTTGCCCGATAAAAATTCTAGGCGCTCCATTTTGCAGGTCCATATGAAGAACAAGAAGATGGAAGATAATATTAACATTGACTTTTTGGCGGAAATTACCAGCGGTTTTTCTGGAGCAGAATTGAAGAACCTTGTAAATGAAGCAGCCATCTTTGCGGCCAGGGTTGGTGAAACTGTCATTACGCAGAAAAACTTGGAGGATGCGTTGGAGAAATTGGTGGTCGGTATTATCAAGAAGACGGACACTAGACCAGAAGATGCGCTGGAGCGTGTGGCTCTTCACGAGTTAGGTCACGCAATTGCTGCACACAAATTCAGCGAGTATTTTGTTTTAAAGAAGGTGACAATTGAGAGCACTTATAGTGGAGCAGGGGGTTACACCCTTTTCAATGAGTTGCCAGATATAAGTGAAGGTGGTATGTATACAAAGGATCTATTAAAGAAGAGAATTGTGATTGCTTTGGCAGGAAAGGCAGCTGAACTCGTTTTTTACGGTGACAAACATGTATCATTGGGTGCTATCCAGGATCTAAAGCAGGCAAATGAAATTGCGCAACAAATGATTGGCAATTATGGTATGGGCAATGAACTAGAGGTCTTTTATAATGAGAACGTAGATGCAGGAAGAAACCCATTCTTGGGAAAAACAATGGGATCTGGTTCAAAGTACTCGGAGAAGACAAAGGAGAAGTTTGACAAAGAGGCACTTGAGATTCTTAATGAGGCGTTTAAGGAGGCGATTGATATTATCACCTCGGAGAAATCAAATATAGAACTTATAAAAAATGTTTTGCTTGAAATGAAATCAATTAAAGGAGACTACTTTAACGACCTAATTAAGAGTTACCGCGGTTAAAGTGTAACAAGTGATTTGCTACACATTGCAAGTGTAACCACAACAAAAATATTTAGTAATAGCAATTTTAGCTTAAAAATTTAATAGCAGGTATAAGTATATTACAATGAACATTGTAAGAACGATTTTACTATGTTTATTATCATTAACTTCAAACACAGGGTTTATTTTGCGAGGTATTTTTAGAACTTACAGGAATCATAATATTAATAAAAATATTAATATAAATAGCGATTCTTTTATAGAAACAAGACAGCCTGCCGCAGTAGCACTCCAAACGGTAGAAGAGGCAGAAAACAAATACAATTTGAACTGGTATGTTATTGGTGAAGCTAAAAGGATGAAGAATAATGTTCTCAACCGAATAACTGTTTGGAACCGTGATTATGTATTTTGGAAGAACAATAATAATTATTATGCAATGGACGACGATTGTAGTCATAAAGGTGCATCATTATCGCGAGGCAAGTTGGTAAATAATAATGTAATGTGTCCTTATCACGGATATGAGTTTAATACCAATGGAGTCTTGTGCAAAGTACCTGGTCTTAATTTTACGAATACACCGTGTCAAAACCAGAACACGTATAATATTGTTGAGAAAAATGGATGGATCTACATGAATACGGTAAGCAACGTATTATATTCGCCTCGTAACATAAGCATTTTTGAAGAAGATGAAGCTAGAAATAGTTCATTATCGCGCATTTTTATTAATATGCCATTTAAGGCTTATGGTCGCGTTTTAACCGAGAACTCTCTGGATGTTATGCATATTGGATTTGTTCACACGTTTGGGAATAAGCAGAGTCCAAGCCCCACTAAAGAAGTTCCGCCATATTTGGTTGGAGATTATCCTTATCATTATAAGACCGAGTACGATTATACGTCGGGCAAAGATTCCATAGCCAAAAAAGTTTTTGGATTCAAACAGCTCAAGATTGAGAATGAGTTTGCATTGCCTCATACAACAATTGCTCGTGTTAAATTTGGCGAATTCTTCAGCACCATAGTGACATTTGCTTCGCCAATAAATGTAACGCATTCAACCCTGTTTGTTAAGACATATAGGAATTTTTGGAATTCAAAAGAGTGTGACACTTTTTCAAAATTATATAATTGGATTGGTGATCGTGTAACAACCGAAATGATGATTGCCACTGTTTTACAGGATAAGGCAATTATTGAAAACATAAAGCTTCAGCACTCAGATGGAAAATTCAATATGAAGTTTGACAAGCTACAAAATGTCTATAAAACACTGTATAAAAAATTGGTGCATAATTTAACGGTTACAAAAGAATAAAAGATTGTAATAATTTTAATATCAAGTTAAAATTATTATACTGTTATAAATTTTACTGTATTATTTTTATTATCTTAAATGCTATTGTCTGTAACATAAGCCCAGTAAGCATCAAATGTTGGTTGAAATGCGGCATAACCAACGCCAGATGCTCCATATCCTAAAACTGATGGCCTTTGTTTAGCCACAAATTCTTTTACATATTCTACTTTTTGTCCTTCATAGGAGGCTTCATCGGCTTCTTTTGAAATGTTTTGATGATAATATTTTATGAGATAACATACAACAAGAGAAGGTGCGCGCTGATATCCCCAGTTATCATGTATTAAAACATTGCCTCCACCTTCAATGCATGTTTGTATTCTATCTAATATATTACACTCATCGCTAGCAGAAACCATCGTAAGAAAACGGTGATTCTCTACATCTAAATCATCATCGCCTTCCTTTTCTAAATCTTCATTATCCGTTGGGTCTACGCCTTCATAACCTAATATTGTCGTTATTTTTGCACGATTTTTAAAATCAACAGTTTCGCAGGGATAATCTTCTTCATCTGGTATTAGTGGTGGATTAGAACCCATAGAAACATCAACAATTAAGTCAAATTGAGACCAATGAGCTGATCTTTGGCATCTACAGTTCTTATTGTTTGTTGAGCAACATATTGCAAAATGTGAACCAAAGTAAAGATTTCTGGGGAATACCTCCATTAGCCAAATTGACCCTTTATTATTACCAGGTTCAGTTACTTTTATAGATTTAAGATCTCGGTCTGCTTCAAAATCTTTTCCGGAGTTAGGCATTAATAAATATACTAAAGAAAAAAATATATGCAAAAAAAAAATTTTTATAAAGATAATAAAACAAAAGATATGTAGTTCGGTATATTTTTTATTTATGCAAGATCTACTTCTTGGCGCTTGAGCAGTTGGTAACGACGCCACATTTCACCCGCCTTAAAGTCTCCCACTTCATTGAGTACGTCGTCAAACGTCTCATAATCGTAGAAGAGGATGCGGATTCCCCAGTCATCGCCTTGACCATAGGTGCGAGTGGACATTTCTTCGTATTTTTCTCGCGTAATGTCTAGTTCCATATAGAAGAGATGGATCGCCTCGTCGCAACCTCCTGGACTGGGCCATGCCTTTTTTCCTGGGAGGCGCTTAAGGCGCGAATCAGTCTCTCCAATTTTAATACCGAATTCCTCTTCTAGTTCCTTAACAACTGGGCCACGAAACTCGCGCGTGCTTGCATCCAGCATTCCAGCCATAGCTTCAATTCTACGACCGCCACTTGCCAAGCGGATCTGCTCAGTCATTGGAACCAGACGTTTTTTGACTCCATCAATTTCTGCGGTGCAGATGACGAGACATGCCACGCAACCACCACGTCCAAACACGATGTTGCTAGCAATTTTTTCTTTGGTAACAGAATCATATGCATCGCAGTGCCCCTTGAAGAAACCGAGCTTCTCTGGTGCAACGGGACCGAAGAAATTGACATCCGTCAAGGTAAATGATCGCAGATCAATGTCGCCCTGTTCCTTTACCTGATCAACCCAGTCGCGCCACTTGGGCGAAAGCTTCGTTGCCTCCAAATATTCCTCCAAATATGGGTGACCAGCCTTGAGTTCAACACCCGAATACTCGTGGTAAACCGTTGCCACATAATCTCTGGTGAAAATTGACATTGCCATTTTTGCGCTTCTTTGAAGAACTGTGTAAATACGAGTGAGTACCTATATTAGGTTTTCAAAAAAGCATTTCAATTTTAAATGTATTTGAAATCCTAGGTATACAAAATAATATATATACCAGACATATTATTTATTATTTTTATTAGCAAATTTCTTTCTTCAAGACGGCAATCAAACCATCATAGTTGGGCTCCTCGTCAAATCGCAATCCTCTGCAGTACTTTAATAAACGTTCAATAATTGTACCTTTCACCTGAATCAACTCGCGTTTATATTCAATAACTCTTTCTTCCCTTTCCGCCACTTCCTCTTTCAAAAAGTTTGGTATAAGGAGATACGCCATAATGTAAATAACTGATTCAAGATCGTCCCTTCTAGAAGGCTCGTGTCCAAGATGGACGTTTAAACTTACAAAAAATAAACTACCTATTAATGTTTTCCCCGTTTTTTCAGGAATATGCGATCCATTTGCAGTCCAATAACTGCGACAAAGACCAAAGTCAACGAGATGTAAAATATGTGATTTTGAAATAGTAGCTCCGTGGCCAAATAAAAAATTATCAGGTTTAATATCCCTGTGCAAAAGCCCCACACTATGAATGGCCTTTATTCGTTCAATCATTTGTATCCCCAGTTTTGCAACTACCCCTATATCCAGGTCCCCTGCTTCTTTCTTGAAGGAAGAAAGAGATGGACCAAGGTAATCTATTACCATGTAAAAATCTTCAGCATTTGCACCGTACCATTTTATGCGAGGAAATCCTGGTTCTTTTGCCAATAATAAATAAGCCTTGGTTTCATTTTTAAGTAATTTAATATTTAATAAAAGCGGCTCCACTTTAATAGCTACTTGTTCCTTTGTTCGCACATTTTCTCCTGAAAAAACCTTTCCAAATGTTCCTTCACCAATTTTCTGCAAGATTCTGTATTTATTTCCTAATAACTGTGAAGCATTTTTAGACATTAACTATTGTATATTATCTTTTATACTATACAATATTTGCTAGATTTTATATGTTTTTATTTATTTTAATGATTTAGGTATAGCAGTAGATAAATAAAATTATAATACTTTCAATACTTATAATGGAAGAAAATACTTTTTTTCGTAAAGCCACAATGGAGGATTTTCTTGATGATGGCGAAACAATAAATCAAAGTCAAAGTCAAAATAACAAGTATAATAAAAATCATTCCAATAATGATAATAATGTGCAGAAAAATCAACAGGAATTTGGTCATAAAAAAAGGATAAAACCCTGACGTACAGGAGCAAAAAGCCAACAGCAAATTGCTCCCAAGGGTCATAAAAAGGGATTTCGTGGTTAAATGTTAAATGTTTTGTCTATTTTGTAATATGTGAATGACGCAAATAATTAATTAATTGCCGATAACATATTATACAATAATACAAAATCAACGTTTTTTCTTATTTTTTTGTTTTCTTATTCTTGCGTTTATTTTTTTTATTGATAGTGCGAGTTTTATGTTTCCTTCGCACAGAGCGTCTTTTTTTTGCCCCTCCTGGCATTATTTCTTGAGTCAGCATCTCTGCCTCTTTTTTTATTACTTGATATTATTTGATAAACTTATATTGTACAAATATTATTATTTTAAACAATATAGATATAAAATGATAATATATAGTAATACCCCGTGTTAAAATGGTCAAAATCTGTTCAACCTCCTATCTAAAGAAAGATGAAGAAATATATCAAGAACACTTTGATATGTTTCCTTTTCCGCTTAGTCCCTTTCAAAAACATTCTATAGAAGCAATTGTTACTGGGAATCATATTCTTGTTACCGCGCATACAGGATCTGGTAAAACCTTGCCGGCAGAATTTGCAATTGAGTATTTTGTCAAGCGCAAGGGAGATAAAAGACGGCGCGTCATTTATACGTCTCCTATTAAGGCTCTAAGTAACCAAAAGTTCTATGAATTCACAAAGAAATTTCCCGACATTAGCTTTGGTATTTTAACTGGCGATTTGAAGGCCAATCCAGATGCAGATGTACTTATTATGACGACGGAGATCCTGCAAAACACATTGTATAGAAGAAAGAATCCTACAACAACCACAACCTCACTGCAAAACGCAGGTAAATCCCTGTTGGCTTTTGACATGGACATTGAGAATGAACTAGCGTGCGTTATTTTTGACGAGGTCCACTATATTAATGACCAAGACAGAGGAAAAGTTTGGGAAGAGACAATCATGATGCTTCCGCTACAAGTACAGATGGTAATGTTGAGTGCGACAATTGATTCTCCGGAAAAATTCGCATTGTGGTGCGAGAATCGCGACAAAACGGATGACAAGAAGACGGTTTTTCTTGCATCAACATACGAGCGCGTCGTCCCACTTACGCATTATTCTTTCATCACATCAAATTCAGCCATATTTAAGATTCTAAAGGATAAAGAAAAGGAGCAAGAGGTCAAAAACGTAACTAATAAATTGATCACAATCCAAACTGCTGGTGGGAAGTTTGAAGAGGAGAACTTCCAACGGGTGAAGAAGACCCTGAAGCTGATGGAGACAAAGAATGTTTACGTGAAGCGTCAACACGTCTTGAACAATGTCTGCAAGCACATGGTTGAAAACGAAATGCTCCCTGCACTCTGTTTCGTATTTTCTAGAAAGGCGCTTGAAGTGTGCGCAAATGAGATTACTGTTCCTCTTCTAGAATTTGACTCCAAAGTTGGATATACTGTGAAGCGTGAATGCGAACAAATTATCAGGAAGCTCCCCAATTATCAGGAGTATTTGGAATTGCCAGAGTACCACAATATGGTCGCCCTTTTGGAAAAAGGTATTGCCATCCATCACGCGGGAGTAATGCCCGTTCTAAGAGAGATGGTGGAGCTCCTTTATGCCAAGGGCTACATTAAACTCCTTTTTGCTACCGAAACCTTTGCAGTGGGGATTAATATGCCTACTAAAACGGTTTTATTCACGGATATTAACAAGTTTGATGGAAGTGGTATGAGAATGTTGCATTCGCATGAATATACGCAACAGGCTGGCAGAGCTGGAAGACGGGGCATTGACACCGTGGGACACGTTATCCATTTGACTAATCTTTTCAAGAATACTGATACTATGGAGTTTAGGCAGATGATGGGAGGAAAACCTCAAACCCTTGTTTCAAAGTTCAAGATCTCTTTCAACCTTATTTTGAATCTATTGGATGCAGGTGACAGCGATTTTGCAAGATTTGCAAACAATAGTATGATCCAAGATAGCATTCTGTCTGAGATGTCTGTAACTTATAAGAAAATTACTGAAATATCCACTGAGATTGAGGTCTTGAATAACAGTCTAGATCATTGTAGAACCCCACGCCAAATTGTCCAAGAATACATTGATATTTCTGAGAAGCACGTTCACGCAGCAAATAAAAAGCGCAAAGACATTGATCGCAGAATGCAAGAAATTCAATCAAATCACAAGTTTTTGGAGCAGGATAAACAAACACTTATAAAATACAATGCAAAATGTGACGAAATGGCACGACTCAGTGATCGTCTAGATGATACGAATAAGTTTATTGCAGAAAATGTGGACAAAGTTACAGATATTCTAATAAGTAAACGATTCCTTGAGAAACCTCTCGTGGATGAATCAACTAATAAACCAATTCATAAGCTAACCATAAAGGGGACAATTGCTTCTCATATTAGAGAAATGCATTGTCTTGTTATGGCAGAATTGGTGGATAAAAATGAACTTCAATCCCTCACAGCTCAAGAGTTGGTTTCACTATTTAGTTGTTTCACAAATGTGACAGTGCCAGAAGATCTCTCATGTATTGTTCCAAATGCACCCACTCAACAAATTAGAGATCTAGTTTTGAAATGTAGGACAATGTATAATGAGTATCTAGATTTGGAAACAGAGAAACAAATAAATACTGGAACGGATTACAATATTCATTTTGAGCTGTTAAGATATGTGTATGATTGGACTATGGCTGAATCGGCGCAAGAGTGCAAGTTGGTTCTGCAGACTCTGTCACAGGATAAAGAGGTATTTTTGGGAGAGTTTGTAAAGGCTCTGTTGAAGATAAATAATATATCAAGCGAACTAGAAAAGGTCGCTGAATATATTGGAAATATAGAACTGTTGCATAAGTTGCGAAAAATTCCTCAACTTACATTAAAATATGTTGCAACAAATCAGTCGTTGTATGTGTAAAATCATAAAACATCTTCAATTCTCGGTTATAAATATGTGCATTTATTTTGTAAATTTGCATATTTACACGTCATTCCAGAAGGATTTATGAAATACTTATTTACGCCTTTGTTATTGATAAACCATGCAGTTGAAAGGTGCAAAGGTTTAAAACTTTAATTGCATGGGTGGTTGAGATGGGCCTCAGCCTCCTTTTCTTTTTGTTGAGGCGCGACCAGGCGAACCTGTTAAAGGAGATAAACTTAATAACTCTTCCAACTCTCTTAAGGAGGTTCTTCTTTTTGTTGAGGAAGAAGGAGGAGATTCTAAGTTTTGAAAGGGAGAAGATGACGTAGTTTTAGATGGACTAGAAACATAAAGAGATCCTCTTTTACCAATGGAACCTGTTTCAGTTAAACTTAAAACCTCATCATAAGGTTTATTGGAAACTTTTCTGCCTTTTCTAGAACTCTTTCTTCTGCTACTGCCTCTTGGACTGCTTGTTGTCCTTCTTTTTCTTCCTTTATTAAATTCAACCATCTCAATTCCTTTTGAAGAGCTGGTCTTGCTACTTGTTCTGTTGCTGCTTTTTCTAGTAGTCCTTCCTTTCGGCATTCGCGTTAAAGAATTTAATGCAACCAATTCAATCCCTTCTCCACTAGAATTTTTTTTTCTCCCAAGAAAATTCATTTTAGGCATTTGCATGGGCATTTGCATAGGCATTTGCATGGGTATATGCATGGGCATATGGGCTGGACCTCTCCTTAAAGCTCTAGAACTTGTTCTTGAACTGCTAGATTTTTTCACGTTTTTACCAGTATTTTTATTATAAGTAACAATTAAATTTTCAATCACAATTTTAAGAAGAGCCTCATTTCCAGATTCAACTCTTAATACTTCATAATCAATATCTCCATTTGGTTTCTTTATAGCCGCATCAATTGCATTTCTAAGCATTGCATTTTTTGGAACCTTTCCAAAAAAATACGCATAAAGTTTTTGATCTTTTTTGTTATGCAAAGTCTCGCCTACTTTTGCCATGTATGAAATAAGTATTTGATCTTTGTTTGCTAAACTCATTATAATATATAATGTAAATATTATTTATATTTATAAAATAATATCTACTCGTCAACCCAACTATCCAACTACCCAACTACCCAACTACCCAACTAGTTGCAAGCGTATCTTCTTTTTAAAATTATCCTCGTCATTAAAAACGTATAATTTGAATTTTCTCTTTTCAAAATTTGCCAGATCATCGCGCATAGTTATCCGCGACACAAGTTTCAGTTCAGGTAGATATACAATAAACTGAAAAAGAAAATCACTCCTTACTAACTTATCAAATGTAAACCCGTCGTACTCTTTTTCAATAATATCAGGATTATTTGTACATAGTTCAAGAAGAGAACAGGTGCATTGCACTTTTCTTATAGCTCGCATAGTCATGTTTATATAGTCTAGATCCTTTGCCCACTTTTCATAAAATTCTTCGGCTCTAATTGACAGTTTGAGCATATTATTATTTTTTTGAAAATTTATAATATTCAAAAGGTCAACTAGACGACGAATGGGTGAGGTAATATGAATATACGAATCTAGTTCAAGAAGATCATGACGAACCTCGCCAAATTGCTCAGCATGTCGCAAATCAATATATTTTCCAGAAGAACTATTCCAAATTTTAATAAATTTTTCCACATCTTCCGGCATATTTGCAGGAACACTTCCACTTGGTTTACCAATTAGAGTGGATCTAAAGATTCCATTATTGTGCTTCATCATGTCTTTTGCGCAATGATAATTCATCAAGATCATCATGTAACATACGAGCTCGTGGCTATTGCGCACATTACTAATATAACGATATTTCTTTGTCAATGGTTTTATAGACTCCATAAGATGGTTGTACTCGGCATTTTTAAGCAGTTCAGGCTCTTCATAGATGAAATTTTTAAATACGCGAATCAAACAATTAGAATAAGAAATGTCAAGGATTTCTTCTTGAATAGGATCTACAGTAATGTCCATAACAAATGCTATTCTCGTGTGATTTGATTGCAAACTGCACAAGCAATCACTCAATATAGTTGGCAACATGGGACGCTTTCTATCGGGCAGATAAATTGTGCTAATCCTCCGAGAAAAAGAATCCCATAGATTCAATACATCAATCCAAATTGTCACATTAGAAATGTAAATGCTTACAAGTTTATTGCCATTCTCTAAAGACCGGATGCTAAACCCATCATCAAAATCGCAGCATTTTGGCGGATCAATTGTAAATATTCTCCATTCTTTTTGATCCGTTCTATCTTGTATTTCAGGATGAGACTTGCAGATATTTTCAATAAAATAATCATGCGAGTTAGTTCGCAAAGCCTTACTAGCATCTCGCGTAAATTTTTGTATAGATGCATTAAGGCTTTTGCAGTACAACTGATACTCATAGTAATTGTCCAAAACATCTACCTGACCGATGTTTTGGCTAATAGTTGCATGAGGGTGTTTATCAGTCCATTCATTAAAACGAATCGTAACGTATAGGTTTGGAAAAACTTTTGAGAATCCTACGTGTTTAATTTCGTAAGGAACCAAAAAAACTGGAAGGCGCATATCATCTGGGACACATTTATAAAGCAATTTGCCATTCTTTCTACCGTACGTTTTATTGTTTTGCAATACCAAAACTGCAGGTATTGATTCCATCAAACGCGCGGAAGAATGAATGATTTCAAGCTTATTTTGCCCACGATCATTATTATACGTAAATACATCATTGGTCAACAATTTATGTTCTACTGGGTTAAATCCAGGCAATAAAACTTGTTGCATTGTGGACGAATTAAATGCAGTCCAAGATGTGTATGCTCTATCATCAATGTTGATTTTGAGCAGGGTCATACAGTTCTAAAATGTAGATAGATATAATATATTATATTAGGTTGTCTTTAACCTGATATAATATAGTTCAAAATCCAAAAGTATTATCATAAAAATTACTTCAACTTATATAATTTAACCATACATGGCGCGCATTTCTGCATAAGTGAGATTTTCTCCAGTTTTTTTCTTAAACTCTTTAAACCCATTCTCCATAATAGCTGTCAAACTGTCAATAGTAAGTGTATTTGTTGATTGAAGTTCTGCCAACTTTTTCTCTCCTTCAGCTTCCAACTTTTTCATAACTGCATTCTTTTCTTTTGCGCTGATACCACTAGAACTAGTATCTATATTATTATTGATTTGAACGGGCTTTTCTTGTAAAGACATATTTTTCCGTATATTATACTTTTCAATAGTTTTAAGTAATTTTGAAAAAGTATTTATCAATTCGCTTATTTGCACATGTATATATTTTACAAAATGCGCAAAAACAGTTATTTCTTATTTCTTGTAGACAAAAATTGGTTGATTTTGCCAATTACTTCCTGTAAAATTTAATTTGTCATCAAATGTTTTGTAATTTACACTTCCAATAAAAGTATTAAACAGGCTAAATAATTTATTTATTCTTTTTTCATTAAATATTCTATGGTAGTTTCCTTGAATAACTCCATTACCTATTGGAATACCGCATATGAAATACCCGTCGTCATTTAACATAGTATAAGCTTCTGTGCAAGCATCAATATCTCCGTTTGGATTTATAGGATCGCCATATCTACCTAAACCGTCGTGTTCCAATGATGAAAATGATACAATAACATCATATTTCATTTCTTTTTTATAATTATCCATAGATAGAGTATTAATTTTATAATTGCATTCGGGAGTTATATAATCCAATGTAGTTACGCTTTCTGCATTAAAATGCAATAATAAACATTCAACCCAAGGAGATATAGATCCCAATACTAAACATTTTTTTCCAGATACATTAACAAAAGTATTAAATACCTTAACAAATTGCAAAGAAGCATCCGGATAATCATTTGGTGATAATTTTTTATAGTTTAAATTATTGCAAAGGTCCAACATTTCGTCTATCATTTTATTAGACCATTTCAATTCAAAATTATTATTAATATATTTCATATATTTTTTACAAACTTCAGGTATTTGGTTGTAACTATTTGTATTAACACCATTTATAAATGCATTTATATTTATAATTTTTAAATCTTCCTTAAATTTATTTAATAAACACGCATTCAGTTTATTCAATGGAATAGGTGTATTTACATTATATTTTTTCCTGATGCATATATTATTTTTGTAAAATTCATTAATATCCATTCCTGAGTTTTCAAATTTATTTTTATAATAATTTGATTTATCATATTCAGTTTTATATTTTATAAAATAACCTAATTTATTTGAATAAATGCCTTTTTGCCATCTTGTTGTTCCATTCAAATTTCTTACAGAATACATAACATACGGAAACTCTTTTACAAGATGCAATACATTATTTTGTTGCAAATTAAATTTTATTACCTTTTCTAAGTTCCATTGGTTATAATTTTTCATTTTAATAAAATACTCATTTGACCTAAGAACAAAATTATTAAATATATTTAAATATGATTCAATATTTTTTTTGGATAAAACGACATGTCTATCTGTGTAGCCACCATAATTTTCACAATCTGGTATCCATATACAATTTTCATTCATAAGTTCAATTTTGGGATGCGGCAATTGATATATAAAATCGCTTCTGGTTATAATAAATCTATCATATTTGTTTATTAAATTGTTGTCTATTAAATTTTTTAATAAAAACCATCTAAAAAATATTAGTATTCCTGCAGAACCAGGATGTTGATTATGAGGATCTTTTACTCCTCCCAAAAATTGATTTTTAATTTTTAAAAATTCTCGCCAATATAAGGATTTTTTATAGGTAACTACATTTTTTTGAAAAACTAAATTGGAATTTTTACTATTTTTAATGCCATAAATTTGGTTTTTCCATAAACTATTTTGAAAATCCTTTGTATGTATTATAATTTCATCATCATTAAAGTTATCAAAATTAGTAAAGGTTTCATCATCCCCATAATAACTAATATTATTTGTAGATTGTTTTGGGGTTGAGATTTTTCCATGCAGGGCATTAGTATTTTTTAAACATTCGTATTTGGGTTTATTAAAAGATATTATATTATACGCATATTCAAACGCATCTCCAAAGTCATCTGGTTCATTATAAGTAAATTTATATTTTGCTAATTTATACAATGGATTATTATAATCATAATCTGGTTTAACTCCAATGCATAAACACAAATCAGCATTTAATTCGTCTATTACATTTTTTTTAAAATTATCATATGTAAGTTCATTCGCTCGTGTTTCGCTTAAAACTATTACAAGAGTTTTTGACATAATATATAATATTACTATATTAAAAATATATTACAAGAATTGTTTTGTATCCTTACACGTTTTAACGGTATAAATAGTATAATCGTGAAAATTACATAGACGGATATATTAGTGGATTTTATGTAAGTGTTGTACTAGATGCTTTATACGATTGAATTTCATTTGCAATCTCTCTATGAACGTCTACACTTGCTATATGGCTTGAAGGTTCGGGGACAATATCATTTATATTTGTACTCATTTTTTTGGCATCTATATTGGAATGATTTATTTGCACCAGGTCTGTATCTATTTGTTCTTCCTCTGTGCCTTCTTCCATCTTTTCAGTATTCAGCGTTTTAATATCCGCAGTTTTTGCAATGTTCCTTTTTACATTTTGAATCTGCAATGCATACATGAAAATATGAGGCAATATAGCGATATTATTCATATATGTACGATATTTTAGAACAGATACGCTTGAATTTTTCTGGAATTTAAAAGTGTGCCACCAATAGGCTGGGATATAGAGACACTTGCCAGGAGTTAGAACAACCTCCAAGCATTTAATTTTGTCAAAATCGGCACTGTATTTTGGTTGCACATGCCATGGGTTAACTGGTGTTTTGAATTCAAAATTCTCATAGTCATTTGCCGGATATAAATATTTAGTGCTCTTTGGTGGCGCAAGTTTGACCTTGACGGATCCCTGAGTTACTATAAAGTAATTACGATAATTTAATTCATACCGAAATGGTGTGGTTGTGCCGTTAGAACCAAACATAACATCGTATTTGCAATTGGATACTAGAGAAGGTCTCAAGTATTCGTCATTGTATTGAAAGTTCTTATAGACTCCCGTTTCTTGTAAAAAATCTGCGTTATTCTCGCTAAAATATGTGGCATCCTTATCTTCATCCAATAGTTTTGCTGTCATGTGGAGAGGAAGTGGCATGTAAAGTTCTGTGTCTGGAGTCACCTCTTCCTTTATATTGCGGATCTTCACGTCAAAAACGGGATAGTGTTCCAGAATATAATCTTTAGAGGTTGTTTGTATCAATTTATCATCTTCAATGTCAAATATTACTGGTTGCCTTAAGTCACATATTTCTTCCTTTTTATCCTTGGACGCTTGCTCAATTTCATAGACTTCTAAATCGTCGCTTGTTTTTAAATGAAATTGGATATGCAGATATAGGAATAAAACAAGGCAAAAAATGAATAAGCCTATTATTATTTTCAACATGAGTCTTACATAAAAATAATAATAAATTTTGGCAGTTTTTACTAATGCCCACAATACTATTCTTTATTTAGTAGTTGTTTGAGTAGTAGTTGTTGGACTAGTTGTTGGGTTAGGTATAGATGTTGTAACAGCTGTAGTAGTTGTTGCAAGTGGTTTTACTGCCACCGGGCAATTTTTCATATAGTCTCTGGTGCAGGTAGGATCATTATCCATAATATTATCAGGATCATCGTCAGGATCCACGCATGTACCACTGCACCAATAGCAAACTCCCGCTGAATGTTGTGCGCATGTTTTGCAATCTTTTATACTACTACAAGCATTAGTAGATGTCATACCTTCAGTAAACATTTTCTTATTGCGAAAAAAATATACAATAGCCAATAAAATTAATGCTGCAAAAACAAAAAAAACCAATCTATTCTTCTTGATAAAAGTAGCAAACTTTGATTTCATATATAATATGAAAACAAATTTTATTATTTTATTCTATATCTTAGGAGCTAAATAAAACGTAACGTAGCTTTCATTTCCTAAATCGTATTTTATTCTCATTGGATAAGATGCACTAATGGAAAATGACATTTCTCCTGCCAACTTTGTAGTGGCGCACATTTTGTGAATGTAGCTGATGCTATAGGCTAGCTCAACCGTTTCACCTTCATTTATGCCGTACTCGGCGAGGTCATCAATGGGAATATTAACCAACATTTTACCTAAAACCCCAGATGAGATCAAATCAATAGTTTCTTCTGTGCATTTAATTTCCATTGTATCTCCAAAGAGCGTTAATTGTGAAATGATCTCACAAATCTTCTTTGAATTTACTGTAAATTCCGCATCATATTCTACATCAGGAATGTGCAAGAGATCCATCTCCACATCAACCAAAGGCATGTGAAAATGTCTATTAAATTCACCCTTGATATTTTTTTCATTAATGAAGTCAATGCAAAGTGCATCATCCTCGTTTTCATGATGAACAATCATAGTGTTACTATCCTGATTAATAGATAAAATTGTGGAAAAGGAATTTACATCAATACACAATTCTTGTTTATCTTCGTCGTCTAATTCGTATGAGGCGAACCAAGAAGCCACAATTTTAATATCAAATAGGCAAACATGTGACTTGTCCATACCTTGAATGTATATGTAATCTGGATTAAAGATGAGTTTTATTGCATTTGTGCATCCTTTCAAAAGCTGAAAGAGCGCAATAAATGTATCCTTTTTTGGCTTCTCACTTATTGAAAATTTCATTGCTCTATCTTACTTTATACAAGTGTTGCAAGATTTAATACGTTTCATTTATAAATTATAATTTTTGTCATATAATTATCATAACAATATAAAGCTTATTAACAATAATAAATACCAAAATGATTAGACTACTATTAAGCTATGGAAATGATGAATATCTACCAGTATTACTTGGTTATGGTCATAATTTAAAAGAAGAGAATATATGCGAAGGAGAATTGACAGAACTAGAAAAATATGATCTTACAACTAAATATAAAATACAATCAGTCTATAAAAGTAAAGAATTAAACATATTTTTAACATATTCCAAAAAAGAATTAATAGATTGTCATATTATGTTGGATGATGTTAAAATACCTATAATAGATTATAGAAGATATTGCTCTTTGCAAATAGGAAAATTTTGTTACGATGATATCCACGTTTTTCGTTTAAATAATAGTATAATAGTATAATGTAAATGCAGTAAATATTTTTATTTTGACAATTAAATTTGAAATGAACAAATATTTTTGCAAGATATATACTTTAAAACCTAATAAAGAATATGATAATATTATACCATAATGAAGTTATTTAAATTATATACATTTACTACATTGTTTTCAATCGGTCGTTCATCATTAATGCCAACAAAAAAAATATGTAAAGACTGTAGACATTTTATTGGAGATAATATAGAGTGTAGAAAGTTTGGCGATACAAATATAATAACAGGAAAAGTAACATATGATTCTGCGCGATCTGCAAGACAAGATGTAAAAAAGTGCGGAGAAGATGCGATCCACTTTGAAGAGAATCATTTTAAAATAATTACAGTTCCTTACTATTTTTTTAAGAATAATTTGTTGTTATTTTTACCAACTGGATTTTTCAGTTTTTATTTTTATTTATTATTTTCTAGTTTACACAAATAATATTGTTTTTTATCTTTTCAAAAAACTAAATTTGCGCATTTCACAAGTTTGCGAAATGCGCAATGGTGTAAATTAAAAAGTATAATTATTTATTCACTAGTTATTCACAATTGTTATCTTTGATAGAGTTTTTTTATCAATAATGAGAGAAAGCATTCCAATTATTTTTTGAAAAATAAAGGGTGCGTCGTAAATATAGCATTTCTCTAATTTATCTGGATACGACGAATTCAATGATTCTGTCAATTTATAGATGAATAGAATATGCTTATCGGCGCCAGATATAGTTAAAAGTTTTGTGCAGATGTGAACTGAGAAAGTTGGGTTACTCTTTAACAGTAGATTTATTTTGCTTGAAATATGTTTTATAAGCACGTCATAGGTGCTTGGTCTTGCAATGTATTTAAAAATGCGGTAATCCAATATTATTTTATTGGTATTTGTTATATGACAAAAACTTTCAAGTAAATCATTTGTAACTTGAACTGGAACTTGAGATCGTGAGGTAAGCTTAGTTGCTTTTAAAAATTCATGCACTCTAGTATTTATCTCAAAATCCCCAATTGATTTATCTACTTCTGTCTTTTTGTTAGATTCATTTTTTGATATGCTTAGCATTAATAATATAATAATATAAGAATATACAAAATGCTTATATTATTCACGCAATAAACTATTTAAGATTCACTATTTTCAATTTCATTTTGAATTAACTCCTTAAGATTTGTTGTTGTTGGTTCATCTCCTTCATCATCATATGCATTTTCATTTTCTTCTTCGTAGTTTTCTGTATCGCCTAATGGTGAAGTAATCATTTGAACATTCAAAAGTCTTTGATCTATATCATTTGAAAAAATTTGAAGTTTTGATATAGTTTCATTTGCGCGGCGAAGTTCATTTTGCAATAATGTTACCTTATCATTAAGAGTTCTAATAATAGAATCAATGGAATTTAATCCATTGTTTGTATTTGTAGATAATTTTGAATTTTCAATAGCATGTAGTCTTGTAAAAATGCTATTTAAAACCGACTCGTCAATTGAGCGAATATTATCATTTCCTTCGCTATTTTCTGTAGAAAAATTACCACCTTCTTCTTGAAGTTTTTTTACTGTATTTTCTAAACGTCCAATGCGAAGCGTAATAAGTGTAATGGCTTGAGGTATAGTTAAAGAAGGTGTTGATGCTTGCATTTGTTCATTATTCTGCAAATTTTGTTGTTGAGCATATGAAACTCTTTGACCTTGAGCTTGTGTTTGTGTTTGTGTTTGTTGATATTGTGTATATGAAGCTCTTTGTTGGGGTTGTTGCACAAATGCTTGACGAGATGAAATGGATGGTTGTGGACCCCTAGTAGGTTGTTGTTGAGAAGTGGAATCTCCTGCACGTCTTTGTCTTGCGGCTGCTACAGATCTAGAACTGCTCATTCAATAAATTCTATACATAGAATGTTTTTAAATTACTTACGCATGTTCATTTTAATTTTTTCATAACTTTTATAATTAGTAACTTCAAAATCGCAAACATCATAATCATTAATATTTTCGCGCATTTGCTTAATTTTCACCTTTGGAAAATCAAAAGGTTTTCGCAAAATCTGCTCTTTCATTGAATCAATGTGATCATCATATATATGAGCATTTCCTAAAAAATAAACAAATTCGCATGCTTCCAATCCACAATGTTTTGCTAAAAGATGCGTTAAAAAACTATAAGAAGCAATATTAAAACAAATTCCTAGCCCAACATCTCCACTTCGTTGATACAGAGCACAAGATAATTGGTTTCCACCATGAACATTGAATTGGCACATTACGTGACATGGAGGTAAAGCCATTTGCACAAGTTGACACGGATTCCAAGCGGTCATAATAAGGCGACGACTAGTTCTAGTGTCTGGATTTTTCAGTTGATCAATAATTTCTTGCAACTGATCAATTCCTTTTCCTATATATTCAACATCACCGACCCATTCTGCATTAAAATGCCTCCATTGATGACCATAAATAGGTCCTAATTCACCATCTTGGTACTCGCCTAAACCACGAGACTCTAAAAACTCTCGAGACGCATTGCCATCCCAAATGTGAACACCTTGCTCCTTTAATATATTATTATTTGTTTTACCTTTAATAAACCAAAGTAATTCTTTTAAGCATGTCTTCCATGCCACTTTTTTAGTAGTTAAAATAGGAATTTGTCCATTTGTTAAGGAGAAACGCATTGAAGCTCCAAAGAGGCTAATAGTAGTGCCATTTCGTCCCACTTCTGTATGACCTCTAGCAAAAATATCTTTTACCAAGTTAATATATTGCATTTCTTCATTATTTGTTTCACAAGTTTCTTCCTTTGCAAGAGTCAAAGATTCCATAATAATAATCTGTCAAGATATTTTTAATTGTTTTAGAGCATTTATATTATTTTATTTCTTTTTATAAATCATATGGAAAACCTTGATAATTTGACAAAAAATAGTTCATCAAAAGAAGGATTCTTTAAACATGTTTTTAATTTTGATGCAGATTCAAAAAGTGAATTATTAAATATTGTTCAATATGCCATTATCGCAGTTATTCCTGTGATTATTTTGAACAAAGCAACCCAGCGTTTTATACCAGAGGCCGATGATGAAAAAAATAGTTTGGAGCTTTTAGCAGAAATTATTATTCAACTTTTGACAATGTTTTTGGGAATATTTTTTATCAATAGATTCATTACTTATTTCCCAACATATAGCGGAGAAAAGTATCCAGAATTTAATGTTACGACAATTGTTTTAGCAGTATTAGTTATTGTACTTAGTTTGCAGACCAAGTTGGGTGAAAAGGTGAGCATATTGGTTGATCGTCTCATGGAATTATGGGATGGCACAAATAGTTCAAATGATAAGAATAAAAAAGGAGGAAAAGATGGAAAGGTTAAGGTAAGTCAACCTATTTCTCAAGGTACAATGGCTCAATCTGCAATGAACCAATCAATGATGGCCGGCACAACATCCATCAGTCAGTTGCCATCCTATGCTTCTGGAAACCAAATGCCGCCTTCAATGCCACCCCAAATGCCAGATTACAATAATATGTACCAAAATGATCAAGGATCTCCATCAACAAGTGATTATGGGACATTCGGTGGTTTAATGGCTGCAAATGAGGCTCTTGGCGGATCATTTGGCTCTAGTTTTTAAACGCAACAGTTATTACAATTTTTATTATAAAAATCGTAATAAACAAATAATGATACTATAATATAATAACTAGAATATCATGTACAATGAAGATGGTAATGAAGACATAAATGTAAATAAATTATTAAAAGCATTAGACAACGAAGAAAATGAATCTCTTTTAAATTTGACAAGTGAAAAAATAATGGACTTAAATCATAGTGTTTTAAAAGAGCTTCTTTTGCCAAAAGAGCAACATCTGGATTATTTGAGAAAACTAAGAGAATACAAATATGTGGATGAGATAAAGGATCTGCATTATGGGTCTTATATAAGATGGATTCCCATTAAGGATCCAGCTAATACACCATTATATAAAGGCGGCATAGTTTGCGATATGGACGTAACGGATAGCGGAATAAATATTAAATGTAAAACACCTCACAATCGTTTTTACAGGTTTAAGATGGATGAATGCCTAATTTTTCAAAAATTATCTACACAAGAGAATATTATATTATCGGCTTTAAATCATCTAGCAAAGAAATAGTTAAAAGTATTTCCAATAAAATTGAAAGAGGTTTAAAAACGATAGTCCCAGTATATCTAGCTAGCCAGAATGAGTGTTGAAAACCTTACTGCAATGCGTAATTGCGGCGCCGAAAAAGTAGTTCTAGAGGTGTTTAATGCGCACCCAATGAGCACAGAGTTAATAAAGAAAGCAGGTGAGGCATTAGCAAGTCTTGCACAAGATGACCAAATGAGAGAAAACATGATCAGTGCTGGAGCCGTTGAAAAAATAGTAGACGCAATTGATGTGCATCTAGAAGCACAAGATGTTGTTGCGGAAATGTGCGAAACACTTTGCATCTTGGCAAACAGTCAAGATGCATGTGACAGACTTTCTGCAAAGATTGCTAGCTTGGAAAACCCCCGCGTTGTAATTCGCATCATTCAAGCAATTTCATCTGGGTCCAATGCCGAGGTTGTTGCAGATGAGGGACAAGATGAATATGAGAAAGACGAAGAAAGATTGGAGCAATTAATTGCGCGACATGCGCCTTAAACCTTAATACAAATAATTTTATGTCAACAAAATAGAATCAATATAAATGCGTAAAATATTCATTTTTTAAATATTTTTTAAAATTTTTTTATTTAGTATTATTATAATGAATTTTCAGTTTAGGAAAAATTCACAAGTTGCTCGTCCTTTGCCTAAAAAGGTGCAGAATAAAAAGGTACAATGTAAAAAGGCACAAGGTAAAAATGTAAATAGTGCAAAAAAAGAGGATCACACTGTACATATTGATCAGATATATGATCATGGAAAGAGCGAGCACGTTGAAAGAATTGTTCCTCATAAACATGATGCTACATATAAAAGTAAAAGTAAGGAGACAAATGTAACTGCTGACGATTATAAACTTCAAATAAATATAGGCAAGAATGGTGTAACGAAATATTGCGTTGATGGTAGTTATACGTTTGATTCTTGCACTAAAGAAGGATACAATAAAAAATCTGATCATAAGGATATTAGTTCTAATAAATTATGCAAAACTATTGCATCTACTAAAGAAATAACACATGGTGGTAATGCTCATACAAAGATTGGTGGAGAATTTACTCACACTTATGAAGCTGATGCACTAAATATTGGTGGGTCCGCTAGTACACTTACAAATAAAACTGATCATAAACACGTTACTTCTAGTAAAAAATGTAAAACTATTGATTCTACAAAAGAGATAACTAACGGAGGTAAAGTGGATTTAACAGTTGGTGGTACATTTGATATATCTGCCGATTATCATGTATTAAAGGAAAATATTACAATTCACGAAAATCTTGAAGAAAGTATTACTTTATATGATTCTGCAGAATATTCCCGTGTTATGAGGCGCGTAAAAAGTGACGGTACCGTTGTAGAATCGTGGTCATTAAAACCTATTGAAGTTCTTGGTAGTGACAAAAAACCTCATACAATTTTTGCTTATGTTAAAGACCAATAAAACAATTAAATGTTACATTATTTTTGTCTTTTTCCACCACATTCACAATCTGCAAATAATTTAGGAATAAATTTTCCCAAGTGAATGAGTTCAATTTCTACCCGTTTTAAAGATTTTTTAATATTTGATTTAATAGTTCCTTTGTGATAACGAACTACCCGCTTAAACCCTTTTCCATTACGTATAATAACAGTACGAACAGTCTTTTTATTTCCACGATGATGAACTTGATGATTCTTATAAGTAAAATTTTTAGAGGATCGTTTAGTCTTTGTAACCATTCAAACTATATTATCTATTTAGAAAATATAGTTGGTATATTTATATGGAAATTCCAAAATTTTCATTGCTATTTTATGTGCACCTCTTTCACATATTTATTATTGGCGCTTTTTTACTTTATATTGGTATAGCAAAAACAAATATGCCGCAATTTATGTATAAAGTTATATTTATAGTTGGTATACTTATTTTTTTGGCGCACGTATATAAAGCAATTATTAAATATGGTCAACCTAAAAGTTATCTATGGGTAAATTTGTTTCATATATTTGTTGTCGCTCCAGTTCTCTTAATAATTGGTTGGTATGGTGAAAAAACTCCATATTATTATTTTCATTTTGATCTTATGTTGGCATTTGCTGCAATTGGTTATCATGGTTTTTTTCTTACCAAAGAATTGCTCTAACATGTAGAATCTATCCATTTTTTTGTTAAGGCCACGGCAACACTTTCAAGCGCACCTTTAGACCAACCTTGATCTCTGCTAATCATTTCTCCAACAACCAACATATTTGGTTCAGGATGTTGAGCCTTCTTAATAAATTCACTGCGTGTTTTAAACCCATTTGGCAAAGGTCCATAATAATGTGTGCCAATATTCCAATAGTAATCCTTTATTGCTATTAGGTCCATGGGTTCTTCCATTCTAATGCCAATAGATTCTCGCAAAAGTTTTACGAAAAACTCGCGATTTTTTTCGTCATTTTTCAAATGACTAGAAAGCATTTTTGCGGCCTCATTATCAGTATAGGCAATCATATAGACGCCTTTTTTCACATCCATAGTTATAATTGCATGCAATGCCCCCGGAACAATTAAATATCCAGAGGGTCCAATGTGTTTATTCATAGTGGCAGATCCAGCCTTTCCAAACTTGCCATATACTCGCAAAAAAGGTTGTCCGTGAATATTTTGATACAAACTGCCCTTTAATGATGCCCCAGGAATAAGAAGTTTTGCACTGTAAATTGTAGTGGCAATAATTACTTTTTTACAATAAAATATCTTGCCTTTGGAAGAAATAATTTTATAACCGCAAATACCATTTCCAACATGTTCTAAAGAAACAATCTTGGTAGATGCCTGAATATTTTCTTCCCCCACTTCATCCACTAATTTATAAACAAGAGTGTGCCATGGTATATTTATTCCTGTCCAACAGCAAGAATTATCCTCCATTCCATAATGGTATAGGGTTTCTTCCACATCTTCATTTTCATAGTCGGTATATGAAGCAGACACTGTAAAATCATTATACATCTTTTTACCTAGATGCTTCATTGCAAATTGTTTAAATGTTTGCTCCTTTAGACCAAAACTAGACTTTTCTTCCTTATATTGTTTTCTTAAATACTTTATAGCGGCCATCACATCAACGGGATTTTTAATAGTTGGAGCATAAGCTGGATCTACTGTAAAATCTGTTGTTTTTATGTGAAGGTCTTTTAATAATTTCTGTATTAGGTCATCCTTATCTTTTCTTCCTATTCCTGCTCCAGTAACAACACTGGTTCCATAAAAGTTTTCATTTCCCATTCTGCCTCCTAGCCATTGTTTTTTGTTCTGTTCTAAAATCAAAAAAGTTGTTTTTGGGGACATTTTTTTGATATTGTACGCAGAATATAAGCCTGCTATACCAGCACCAATAATAATAATGTCATGTATTGATTCTTTTGGCATTTTCACGCTATGCTTATATTATGATCATATTTATTTATTTGAAAGTAAACTTTTAAAACTTTCAAATGAATTCATCGTTTTTTAAAGGTGACACGATTCTTTTTTTTACATTCAAATTTTCCTCTAGATAAACCCTTTCTTGTAAAAACGCCCTTTGAACAAATTGCGATTGCCTTTTTCTCATTTCCGCTAATTCTTTTATCTACTTTCTTAATACATTTACATAGCTTTTGAGCTAAAATATCTTCGGCTCTAGATTTTATACTAGAATTATTTGAGGGTATTTCTAATTTATAATACTTTAGAACACGAATATAATCATTTGTAGTTATTCTTTTTGTTTTTCTTGACATTAGTATATAATTAATTTAATATATACAAATATTTTTTTAAAATAGTTTAAAATTTTGCTTTATTATCTATTTTAAAAATATAATGCAAAATAATAGCGATCATGTGTCTGTTTTTAACCAAATAGATTCAATAAAAGAAAATAATAACATTGAAATACTTGTAGAGGATATTTCAAATGAAATTATAAATGAGGATTTGGAAAAATTACACAAGGAAGAAGAAAAATATCCTGATGGAATTTACAGAGATAAAATTGAATTTAGCGAAATGCTAAATCAAAGAGACAATTCAATTGTGCGACAAACTAGACCTCAAAATATAATGAATTCAATAAATTCAATAAATTCAATAAATGGAACAAATTTGCAAACCTCAAATATTGTAATACCAAAAAAAATATTTCAAACTCATAAATCTATAGAATTTATTAGAGGTACACTAAAATTAAGGAATGCGGTTGACAGCTGGAGAAAGCATTCAAAAGAATTTGAATATTACTTTTATACAGATGAATTGTGTGATAAGTTTATGCAAGAAAATTTTGAAGGGGAAATATATAATGCATACAAGAAACTACCATTGTCTGTTATGAAAGCAGATTTATGGAGATATTGTATCATATACAAATATGGAGGTATATATGCAGACGCAGATACAATTTGTTTAACAAACCCCAATTATTTATTAAGAAATGCGCAAATAATTTGCGCTTCAGAAAGCGATGAAAATTACTTGTGCCAATGGACATTTGCTGCTCCACCGGGATCTCCTGCATTAAAATCTATAATTGACTTATCTGTTGAAAGAATAAATAAAACAACACGTTTTGTAGGTAAGAATATAGTGCATATCTTAACTGGTCCACAAGTTTTTACTGAAGGTATAGAAAGATATCTCCTTGAAAATTCGTTAAAATTATTTCATGCAAAGTCGGGTTACATTAAATATTCTAATAAAACTTCTCATATTTTTGTATTTGAAAAAAACTTGTTTCATAAAAGGATGGTAAAACATCTTTTTGCTGGTTTTGACGCAAATGGTTGGAAGAGACAACGGGATGCAATGATTACATATAATGTGCGCAATATTATTCAGTCATTTCAAAGGTCATAAAGCCAATTACATCTCCTTCTATTTCACTATAACTACAAATGAATGGGTTGTCATATTCCATCCAAGCATAGTTTCCCGATGCACATGGCTGAGAACGAAATTTGCCAACATTGCAGTATTTTTGTAACCCTCGGTCTTTCCATAGTTTGTAATATTCGTCATCATAAAACATAGAATCCAAATGCCATTCTCCAACGCTACTATGTACAATAATTTTTTCACTAGGTTTAACAAGAACTGATTTTAAACTGCTAAGCCCATCCATAACTGAAACCCATCCAGAGACATTGACGTGAAGATCAGTATTATTGTAAAACCAAATCTGCTTAATAGGTTTGACCATGTCTCTTTTGCAATTATATCTATCTTTCAATTGCTTGTAAAACTTTCAATTTTAAAATGAAACAAAATCACGATTTGTAAATCAAAATATTTTGATATTTTTTAATATCAAAATATTATATGCAACCCATACCAAAAATAGTAGTATTTGATCTAGATGAAACATTAGGCTATTTTGTAGAATTAGGAATATTTTGGGACTGTCTTGACTATTTTTTAAAAGAAAAAATAGCAAACATAATCATTTTAAATCAAGAATATTTCAATGAAATCCTTGATCTTTTTCCTGAATTTATTCGCCCAAACATACTCTCTATTTTATTTTACTTGAAAAATAAAAAACAACAGCGCCATTGTCACAAGCTTATGATTTACACAAACAATCAGGGGCCACTAGAATGGGCTCAATTTATTAAAAAATATTTTGAAAAAAAGATTCACTACAATCTATTCAATCAAATAATTGCTGCATTCAAGGTGAGCGGAAAACAGGTTGAAATATGTAGAACAACACATGATAAATGTCATCATGACTTGGTTAAATGCAGTCAAATATCACCCGATACACAAATTTGTTTTTTAGACGACAATTATTTTCCAGAGATGACTCACGAAAATGTTTATTATATACATGTTAAACCATATGTGCACGATTTATCATTTGAAGAAATGATTGCACGATTTAAAAGTAGTGAAATTGGGAAAAAAATATTATCAACAGATGAACTTAAAGAAGAATTTACCCCAATTATAATGAAACATTTTAAAAGATATGCTTACAACTGTATTAAAAAAAATGAAGATGAATATGAGGTAGACAAGATTATAACAAAGAAAATAATGATACATTTACAAACTTTTTTTAAGATTCGTTCAGATAGTGCATCATGCAAGAAAAAAACGCAAAAAAATGTAAAATATAGAGTTAATAAAACAAGAAGCAGAACCAATAAAAAATAATAAATTATCTTATTATTATGTATAATGCCCGCGGGATCCAAACCTAGTTTATCTGCCTTTGCCGGAATTATGTTTTTTTACTTGTTATTGACATATGTGTTATTTCCCGTGTCATTTTATTACATCTATAATAAATCAATATTTGCTGCTGGCAATGGTTTTGTTTTAGGAAGCATTTTATCCCTTTTACTATGGTGGGGATTTGGCTCTAAAATGGTTCACACTTCAACTTCAAAATAAGAGATAACAAGGTTAAAATATATTTTTATTAAATTTTTTTTTTAAAAATATCTTGAATCTGCTTCAAATAAGTAACAAGTATTTTTGTTATAGCAGTTGTAGTCAAAATATATAGACCGGCACTAAACGCAATTCTTCTATCTAGATCGGTAAATTGTATTTTTCGCAATGGATTGAACCGAATAATTAAAAATAAACAAACATATATTTTAACATATGAATCCAAAGAAGTTAAATATTGAGGAGCTTTTGCAGATAAACCTAAAGCTGCTGCGGCATATAAAAAATACGATGCAAATATAATATAATTGAACACCGTTGATTGAAAATCGTGAATATCTTTTGATAACGTCATATGACACTATATTACTATATATTGTCATAAAAACCTACGATGGTGCCTTTTTTTCAGTGCGTTTTTTCAGAGATTTTACTCTGCTGTTAATTCTTTGTAAAGATTGAGTGTTCTTGCACTTGGATCTATTGCTTGTGTGTACTTTGGCATCCAAAAATAAGGGACAACATTTCCAAGTCCTGGATATGCCAATTCAAAAATTTTTCGGTAATAAAATTGTTCTGCTGTTTTTGGAGAATTATTATCATTTATAAGTTGCATTGCTGGATCTTCATTGCACAAGTCTGCATATGTCATGCCTTGTGGCAACGGACACAGTTTGGCCGTTTCCTCTTGTATTATTTGGTACAAAGATTTTTCTTTGCCACTTACACCATCACTGAAGGCCTCTTTGCGTCTCCAAATAACACTCTTAGGTAGAAATGGGGTACCATCTTTATTCTTAAAGTTATCTTCACTAAAGGCTATTCTTAGAAGGAATTTTTCCATCTCGCCCGTCCTAGGATGATAACGAATGCTTGGATCAATGGACAAATAATATTGAACCCATGTCCTGTCTAAGAATGGAGTTCTCGGTTCAAGTCCATGAGATGAAATACACTTGTCTGAGCGCAATACATCATATTTGTGGATGTCTCTTAACAAGCGCCTACTTTCAGTATCAAATTCAATCTCATTTGGACATTCGTGCATATACAAATAGCCTCCACACAACTCGTCTGATCCATCGCCATTAAAAATGACCTTGGCTTCACTATTCTGCGAAATGTATTTGCCAATCAAATAATTTCCAATGCTTGCTCTAACAGACGTTGTATCATAGCTTTCAATTGCTTGTATAACCTCTGGAATAGCATTAATGAAATCCTCTTCTTTCAAAACAATTTCCGTGTGTTTTGTTCCCAAATATTGGGCCACTTCTTTAGCAAACTTTAAATCCATAGAACCTTCAAGTCCAATGCTATATGTTTCTAGTGGAATAGATGAAATGTTCTTATAATAGTTATTTACTAGAGCTGTTATAATGCTGCTATCAAATCCACCAGAAAGAAGGCATGCAATTGGCCTCTCAGTAGTAAGACACCTTTTTTCTACTGCAGTTGACAAATGAAAACGGATCTGTTTTATAGCGTCTTCATATGCAATATCATATTTAAGTGAATTAATAATGCTTGTAAATCCAGTTGAATGATAGCGGCGCGCGTCTATATGAACATTCCATCTAGCCATGACCTTTGAAGATAATCTTAATTCGCAATATGTGCCTGGTTGAAAATGGTCAATTGTATATACCTGTCCTTGATTAGTATTATTTATAGTCAACTCTTTATGAAAATCACTTAGCACTTTCAACTCTGATGCAAAACCATAAATAGTCGTTTTTTTGTGCATCCACAAATTCTCTGGTAAAACCTTTGATGAAAAATAGCCCAGTTCAGCATTATATGATTCTTCAACAGGACCTGGTCTTAAAAAGTACAAGGGTCTAACGCCATATGGATCGCGTGCAATAAATATCTTGATTTCATCAATGTCATAAAAAATTCTAGAATCATATAAAACAAATGCAAATACTCCGTCTAACATTTGCAACGTTTGCTCAATCCCATATTTCAAATATAGATGTAGGATTACCTCACAATCTGAGTCTGTGGTTGGCGCAACACCCATGCGATCATACAATTCTTTATAGTTGTATATTTCTCCATTGCAAATAAGCGAAACATTATCAACAACAATTGGCTGATTAGATTCTACATTCAATCCATTAATAGCCAAACGATGAAATCCTAAAACAGTATTTTGTCCACTTTTTTCTAATTTAGAAAACTCTGGACCACGTTTCTCTCCCTTTTTAAATTGCTCTTTTATAAAATTTTCTGCAAATCTAGAATCATTGTTTAGAAGTGTAAATATTCCACACATCTAGAGTATCTAATAATATTATGATCATTTGTTTATATAGATTTTATACAGTAAATAAATTGCACTCGGTTGTTTATTAAAGTTATTAAGGTAAAAAGTTTTCCAATATTTTTATTATTCATCTATATTAAGTATTCATGTCCTCAAATCAATTTAGAGATCATTGTGCATCCGAGAGATCAAATATCATTAATCAACGCATGTATGCAAGAAATGTACCTTCACAGATTCTTCAGCCATATTTAAGTGTTACTCCTGCGCAAACAAAATTCTCTGTTTTGCCAGTGGTTGACCCTAGAAAGGTTATTAGAACGCCTATGGAGCAAATGCCCACATATAATCCTGAGCAAATCTTTAATCCTGGAAATGCCACCGCGCCTTGGTCTGGCTACGCAGCAAACGTGAACAAGGAATCTGAACTAAAGAATCAGATTTATGCTTTGCAGAAATGCAGCCAAGCCACGTATGTTCCTAGTCCAAATAGTGACTTATACCAATATAAATTCCAGTCAACGCAAGAACAACAACCATTTCCAGATCTATTTAAGGAAGAAATGTGGCAACCATTTAATCCTAATCAAAAAGATTTAGGATATGGGTTATTTAATAACTGCACTAGACAACAGATGAAGAATCTTACAGATACAAATTAAAATTTTGATAATACACCATCAACTCGCTCTAATTCATAAAAAACTATATATTTTTATGACTTAGTATATTAGTACACATTATGGCACAATTAGAAACTATAAATGACATTTTTGTTAATGCAGACAATAGAAATGCAACAGGAATAGAAGCATGGGTTAATTTTATTGTTACACATGTTGACGATATTGAAAGAAGTAAAGGAAGACCTCCTATTCAAATAGCTTCCAATGAAACTCAACTTCAAAAATTAAGAACAGAGAGAGAATATAGACAAGATGTTCTAGCTAAAACAGTTATATTGCAAGATTATACAATTAATGGTGCCTCCTATCATCCATTTTCTATATACAATGTTTATCATTCAGTTGGAGATGGCACATGTTTTATTCATTCCTGTCTTAATTCACTGAGTCCAACTTATAGAAATATAGTTGATGAAAGAGTAAAAGGGTCTATTGGTAGATATTTTCGCAAGAATGTATTTTTAAGATTTGTACCAAGAGATGATCGTGAATTACTAAAAAATATAAATTCTAATGCATGGATGGGTGATGAATCTATTCAATTATTTGCAAATGCATTTCGCATTAATATATTAGTTTTTTCTGAAAAAGCCAACTATAATCCTGAAACTAATACATTTACACCTCCTCCTGGGTATCAGGTATTTTGGTCTGGACAAAATCAAGACAATGGATTTGATTTTATTTTTATATATTCTACTACTCAAGTTCATTTTGATTCAATTTATCAGTTGCCAGAAAGTTTTATAATATCAAATGCACGCGGTAGACAATTAGATGAGTTAAATCCAGCTAATGGACTTGTAGTTCCAGAACCCGATGCAGCTATGCAAGAAGCAATGAGACGATCATTGGAAAGGGCTCCAGCTCCAGAGGAAGATCCTGATCTTGACGCAGCAATTCAAGCATCTATAGCAAGTCAAATTACTGACGAACAGAAAAGAAAATTGTTGGCTAAAGCCGCGGAAGTAGAAGCAGCAAATTCACCTAGGGGGTCACCTAGAAGTATAATTAGTGATGATAGTCTAGAAAGTAAAAGTGAGATTGTAGCTGGCTCTCCAAGAGGTCCTAATCCACCTAATAATCCATTTTCATTGGTTAGGTCTACAAAATTATCATTTAAAGGTGACAAGATTATGCCTGCTGTTGCTGCTGCAAGTAAAATTGGCGCCTCTGCAGAAAATACCAGAATACTCGCCAAAAATATATTGAGTTCTGCTTTCAGTGAAAGTAGTAGTGATGAAAGTTCATTTAATCCATCTAGTACTTCTAGTTCTTCCTCTAGTTCCAGTTCTAGTTCTTCCTCTAGTTCTAATTCTTCCTCTAGTTCTAATTCTTCCTCTAGTTCTAATTCTTCCTCTAGTTCTAGTTCTTCCTCTGGTAAGGCTAGTTCTAAAGTTTCATCATCAAAGACATCATCCAGAGGATCTTCTTCCTTTGGAACAGAAGATGAATCTCCAGATAACAAATCATCTTTATACACAGCTGCAACAACGATAAATAAATTATATGATAATCTTTCATACTTTGATCTGTATGGTGGGTCAGTATTCTTATTTCTCTTTATAACATCAATTGTATTCTTTGTATGGGCTTATTGCAATGTAATGGTCCAAGCACAAGTGATAAAAGATGACTGGAACAATCAAAAATGCAATCCCAAAGTAATTCCATTTGCAGGATTTATAAATAAACCAGATGATAAAAGCGCCATTCAATTTACAGGAGATAATTTTACAGGATGCGTTCAGTCCATTCTAGAAAATATTGTTGGATATGCACTTGCTCCTTTCCAATACATCATTAGCGGTATTACTGATTTATACAATGATTTGTCAAAGGCTGTAGCAACAGCTAGAAGTTTTTTAGCACAACTACGATCCAACTTTTCAAAGATAGGTGAGGATATTTTAAGCAGAATATTGAATATTTTGACACCGCTTCAGCAGATAATGATAACATTTGCAAGTTCTATGGGAAAGACGCAAGCAGTTTTAACCGCTGGTCTTTATACAAGTCTTGGAACATACTATGCATTAAAATCCTTGCTTGGAGCATTATTCCAAGTTATTATAATTATTTTTATTGTTGTTACTGTAATAATAACACTTCTTTTTATAGCTGGCATGTTTAGTCCATTTATTTGGACTGCAGCATTTGCAGCATTATCATCATATATAGCCATTACAACCGTATTTGCGATTGTGGCAGTATTTTTTGTCCAAGTTTTGCAAGTACATGTACAAATGGCTCCCAAAGCACCAACCCCTCCAAGTGCATGTTTTGATCCAAACACTGAATTATCAATGAATGATGGCTCAAAGAAACCAATAAAAGATATCCAAGTTGGAGACGTTTTAGAAAATAATAATATTGTTACGACAAAGGTAAAGGTTTTGACAAAGGACCATCAAATGTTCAGTTTGAATAATGTAATAGTAAGCGAGAGCCATATTGTCAAGTACAAAGATAAGTGGATCCCAGTTTCAAAACATCCAGACCGTATTAAAATTGACTCCTATGCGGAACCCTATTTATATTGTTTAAATACTTCTAGCAAAACAATTGTTATTAATGACCTTGTGTTTACGGATTGGGATGAAATATATGGTAATGATTTGAAGGATATTTTAAATTTGCCATTCATCAAAAAGACAGAAAACATTCATAAGTATTTGAATGGAGGTTTTTCAGGAGAAACAAAGCTAATTTTAGAAAATGGAGCAGAGACAAATATTAAAGATGTTGAACCTGGATCTAAACTCAATACTGGAGAAAAAATATATGGAGTTGTTGAAATAGATGCAACAAATATAGGAAATATCAAAGAATATAATTTAGGATACTTTAATAATTCTTATACTGGAAAAAACATATGCCTCTGCGATAAAAATATGACAAAACTTTCAAAAATAGAAGGAATAAATGCGCAGGAATCATTCAAAAAGCTTTATCACATATTAACCGATACATCCACATTTACAATAAATAATTTAAAATTTTGCGACTACAATTCATTGATAAATTTACATTTAGGTAAAGATAATGACAAATAAAAATTATTATCTATAAATTATGTATAATATGAATGTCTCTATTGGCTCATACAAATTTAGAGGTGAAATTCTCATTTTAATTGTAATTGTTGGTTTAATTCTTTTTGGGCACACTCTTTGTGGATGCTCAAAGGTGAACGCCAAAGAGGGATTTAATATGCTTAAGAATATTGTTAATGGATTAAAGGAGGGATTCACTCCAGCAAATACAAATAATGGGGATTCCGCTCGTTATAATTTGGGCGACTATTCCCAAGTTAATACTGCCTCATGGTTTCAAGCAAACCTCGCTCTCGCACCAGGTCAAACATCTAGCAAAGGTGCACAAAAGATTTGGGATCGCAAGAAGCAACCGATCCCTCTTCCTGAAGGCGAGTTAGATATGTTTGCCACAACACCTTTCAAAGGAAGTTGCTGCCCTAACACATACTCAACCAGCACTGGCTGTGCATGCATGACTGTTGATCAATACAAGTATTTAAATGATCGCGGAGGAAACAATGTTCCATATTCCGAGTATTAAAAAAAAAGACAAGTAAAATGTTTAATTTTGCAACTTAAAGACGCTCTAAGTTGCAAAAATAATATAATTTATATTAATCAAATGTGCATTCGCATAGTCTACAATACTTTATCTTCATTGTTCTATCCACATCAATGTCAATGTCATCCTCAACTATTTCATGCTTGCAAAGCTCTTTTAATCTAGAAATAATTGCATTATTAATATGCTTTGCACTGTTCATTTGAATGTTAAAGTTCATTTCGTTGAAATATAGCCGAAACATTGATAGCTCGTTTGTGATATCATTGTCCACTTTATTTTTCTCATTCTCTTCTTTTTCTTCTGGTTGTAATTCTTCTTTTAAATTAAATACAGTTTTGTGTTCACTTACTTGAATATCATCATAATCACTATTTACATCATCACATGCATTTTTCATTGACAAAAAGAATGATAAATAATCTTCGCTTATTATTTTTAATTGTTTTAATAGTTCCATTCGCGGATTGTCTCCCATTTTGGTTATTAAATATATTAGACGCTTCTTTATAAATGGTTTTAGCTTAATAATTATTTAGATATACAAATTTAACTTCCCCTATTCTTAACGCGCATCATTTATCATATTTTTAATACCAATATTTTATGTGCATTATATTTAGAATGTATAAAAATATATTTATATAATAATATATGTCTGCGGGAAATGGTCAATATAACGCAATGCATGATGCTAGAATGGCTAGAGAAACACAACAAAGAGAATACCAAGAATGGTTAGCCTCTTTAACCCCAGAACAATTGAATGCTTATAATGAACAACGCCGGATAGAAGTTGAACAAGGACGAAGAAGAGCACGTATATGGGCGGAAACAACCTTGCATAGAAGACATTTAGATAATGTTACATCAGATGAGGATGCAAACATGGGTGGTAGAAGAAGAAAAAAAAGAAAACTTACTAGAAAAATAAAACGAACAAGAAAATATAGAAAAACGAGTCGTCATAGGAAATAATTCATAAAAAAATTATTATTATGAATTATTTTCCACTTTTTTTAAAAGTAATTTTTGTTCCACTTTTTTTAAAAGTAATTTTTGTTCCACTTTTTTTAAAAGTAATTTTTGCTCCACTTTTTTAAAAGTGGATTTATACATACAAATTTGACACCCATGCCTCTTCCTTATTCTTCTTGATCAACTTGTCAATCACGTCCTTTGTTACTGTAAATGGAAATTGAACCTTAATAGACATGTCCTCTTCAAACAAGTTAGTATCTGGGCGCATAAGACGATACAAATTCAACTTGGTGTGAATGATCTCAAGACAACGCTTCAAGTTGCGAACGCCATCCTCCTTGTTGCAGTGAGTCTCAATAATATAGTGAAGAGACTCATCTGGGATAATAATATCCTCTGTGCTAAACTTCACTTGCTCTTGAATCTTGGGCAACAAATAGTCGCGAGAGATGACAGACTTTTGCTTTCTATCGTAGCCCTTGGTTTGAATCCTGTACATTCTGTCGCGCAAAATAGGATTCACCTTGCTCTCATCATTGTAACTAAAGATAAACAAGCACTTGCTCAAATCAAAATCAATCTCTGCGAAATACTTGTCATGAAACTGACTATTTTGCGAAGTATCAGTCAAATGAGTCAAGATGCCAGCAATCTCCTCGCCCTTTGGCGTGTCGCTGATCTTGTCCAACTCATCAAAGTAAATTACTGGATTCATGCACTTGCTGTCAATAAGAATTTGCACGATCTTTCCCCAAACACTCCCCTCATATGTGTAAGAGTGTCCCTCCAAGAAGCTGCTATCAGTTGCACCACCGAGTGCAATAAATGCAAAGGGCCTATCCAAAATCTTGCTAATGCCCTCCTTAACAAGCGTCGTCTTACCAGTACCCATTGGGCCCTGAATTGCGATTGACGTGCCGATTGCCTTTGGATTTGTAATAAGTTGCCCCATCATTTGCATAATCTGCATTTTTGCATCATTTAGACCATAGACAGCAGAATCAAGGCACTTTTGCGCATTTTCCATAAAGCTGTGACAGGCTTCCACTCCATCTTCAATAGTAATAGGAAGCGTATTTACCTTTCCAAAAGGGATCTTCATAAAGGTGTCAACCCAATTCTTAATCTTGTAGAACTCACCACTTCCAGGCTCCATGTAACGCAACGAGGTAAGCTTTTTCATTGCAGCTGCCTTAAACTGGAGAGGAATATCCGCCTCCAAAAGAGTTAGCCTATAAGGTTTTTCAATTCTGGTTATCTTATTAATCTCTTCAAGCTCCTTGATAATTTTGGTCTGGTCTTCCATCGCCATTTTTTCAAAGAATGCAAAATCATTCATAGAATTTTTCTCCTTGATGATTGAACGAAACTTGGACGAGTTCTTTTGCTTTTGTTTTTTCTCACGCTTTTCCTTAATCTTACTTTCCTTCTTAATAGTAGTTTCACATATTCCAACAAACTTCTCAATCATCTTATTATTTTTGTCAACCGAGAGAATTTCCTTCAACTTTGAAAGAACTTGATCATTTGAGTAGACGGGCTTCTCAAGAGGTTCAACCTCACCAGAAGTCTCTTCCGTAGACTTGGACTTCTTGCCCTGCTTTTTAGACTTTTTCTTAAGGAGTTCTTCATCCTCGTCCTCATCCTCATCAAAGTTCTCATAATATTCTTGAAGCAGATCATCTTCATCCTCCTCATCTTCATCATCTTCCCACTCGTCTTCATCTTCGTCATTAACACCTCCAATAGTAAATATAATATTAAATTTATTTCCATGCTTTGCACCAATTTCATATTCTTGAATTTCTTCGTCATCCTCTTCATCCTCGTAATCATCCTCTTCATCCTCTTCATCCTCTTCATCCTCATCTTCACTTTCTTCAACAACCTTCTTGGAAACTTTCTTTTTAGAAGATTTTTGTATATTTTTTGAACGCCTTTGAGAAACCTTTTGACGCTTCTTGTCGTTAACCTTTGATTGCGAGTTTGTGGCTATCACTTTTTTTTTACGAGAGTTGAGATCCACCGCATCGCTAGCCAGATTCATCCGAATCTTTCTCTTCAGTTCCTTTAATGGTGAACCTTCCTTCAGCTTGGCTTCATTCTTCTCAACCCAATTGGCCAGATCAGCACCAGTCATGTAAAGTATCGGTCCGTGCCTCTTGGGATCTTCTCCTGGATGGCTATTTCTGTAGTGATTGCGAAGCCCCCACATGTCAATTCCCTGGTGCGGGTTGGCATAGTGCAGTGTCCAACCGTCGCCAGAGCGATGGCAGCTCTTGCAGATAGCGTAGGCTTTTTGATCGCTCTCAAGTTCACTCTCTTCATCTTCATCTTCATCTTCATCTTCATCTTCATCTTCATCTTCATCTTCATCTTCATCTTCATCTTCATCTTTCTCCTTCAAGACTTTTTTCAACTTTTCTCCAGACTTGATCTTTTTATTCAAATGCTTTGATGGAAACATTTTCGCCAAGAATTTGCGATATTCATGTACATCCATCTCGTCATCATCATCATCTTCCTCATCATCATCATCATCATCACTAGAAGACTCTTCGTTAGACTTGCGATTTCTCGCCAAATCTTCCTCCTTCTTTGTTTTCTTTGACTTGACGGAAGAGCCCCGTTTGGGACTAGCAACCTCCTTTTTTGACAGTTGAGTTTTAGAATCTTTCGGCATTTCCTTATACTATGGTATATGAATTTATATTCTTTTTATCTAAATCAATTTATTTATTAAACGGAAATAAACACTTTGATAATTCGTGCAAATATGCATGAAAGCTGAAGTGTATTATTATTTTTCTTAAAATAAAATTGATATAAAACAATCTAAATATACTTTAGTAATATAAGGAGTATGTCAAAAAACGCTGGAATAATGCCGCGCAACAATTGTTCAAAAATTATTGGTATCCAATTCAGTATATTATCTCCAGATGAAATCCGCAAAGGTTCAGTTGCAGAGATTACCAGTCGTGACACGTACATCAACAATAAACCAGTCATTGGTGGTCTGTTTGATCCGCGAATGGGAGTTCTAGAACCTGGTCTAATCTGTCCAACGGATGGTTTAGATTATATGCAAACACCTGGATATTTTGGTCATATTGAATTGGCAAGACCAGTTTATTATATCCAATACTTGAATACTATTCTAAAGATTCTTAGATGTGTTTGCTTCAAATGCAGCAAGCTTTTAGTGAGCAAGGAGAAGTACAGTCAGGCACTTAAAATGTCCAGCGAAAATCGTTGGAAATATGTGTTTGGTCTTGCAAGCAAAATGAAGCGATGTGGAGAAGACACTGAGGATGGTTGTGGGTGCCCACAGCCAAATAAAATTCGCAAGGAGGGGCTAGCGACAATCTTTGCAGAGTGGAAGAATGATGCAGAGGGTGCGCAAAACATGGTTATTAAGCTGACTCCAGAGATGGTACTTAAGATATTTAAGCGCATATCTGATGAGGATGTGTCTTTTATGGGATTTAGTCCTGTTTGGTCAAGGCCAGACTGGATGATCTGTCAGGTGATGGCCGTTCCTCCTCCGGCAGTGCGCCCATCCGTTAAGCATGATGCTCAGCAGCGAAGTGAGGATGATCTAAGTCACATTCTTGTTAATATTATCAAAACCAACAAGACTTTGCAAGAGAAGATGCAAAACAATGCGCCTGCTAATGTTATTGAGGATTGGTCTACCGTTTTGCAATATTACGTCTCTACGCAAGTGGATAACAAGATTCCTGGTGTAGCATCTGTTGCTCAGCGCTCTGGCAGACCATTAAAGTCTATCAAGGATCGCTTGAATGGAAAGGGTGGACGCATGAGAGGAAATCTTATGGCTAAACGTGTAGACTTTAGTGCCCGTTCAGTTATTACGGCAGACCCGAATCTTTCTATTAAGGAACTTGGCATCCCAATGAAGATTGCCAAGAACATAACTAAACCTGTCACGGTAAACAATGTGAACAAGCTGTTCTTGATGAAACTAGTTCTTAATGGTCCAGATGAATATCCCGGTGCCAAGATTTTGGAAAAGAAGAATGGCGAGTCTATTACACTTAGATATGTTGATCGCAAGTCAATTGTATTGGAAGATGGGGATATTGTTCATCGTCACATGATGGACGGTGACCCAATTCTATTTAACCGTCAACCTACTCTTCACAGAATGAGCATGATGTGTCACATTGCAAGAATTATGAAGAAGGGCGACACCTTTCGCATGAATGTTGCTGATACTAAGCCATATAATGCTGATTTTGATGGTGATGAGATGAATCTTCACATGCCACAGGATGCCGAATCTGATGCAGAGCTGCGCAACTTGGCGGCTGTACCATACCAGATTATCAGCCCTAGTAACAATGCGCCAATTATTGGCATCTATCAGGATTCCATGCTTGGGGCGTACCGTTTCACCAGAGAAAATATTAGTTTCACACCTCGCGATGCAATGAACCTGCTGATGATGTTTCCCAAGATTAATGAGTTTGACTTGTTGAACAAAGGAGGACGCCTTACCAGCTTTGACATCTTGTCTCAAATTATGCCTCCTCTTTCACTCAAGGTGAAGAATAAGCAGTTTGGCGATAATGAAGATGGTAAGAAATCTAACAATGTAATTGAGATTGTCGATGGCCAATATCTACGCGGTCAAATGGACAAGGGCATCCTTGGCGCTGGAACAAAGGGTCTCATTCATCGCGCGTGTAATGATTTTGGTAACATGGCTTCTGCCGACTTTGTTGATGATTTGCAAAATATTATCACAGAGTACATGAAGTCAAGTGCATTTAGTGTTGGAATCAGTGATTTGATCTCAGATTCAAAGACAAACCAGTCTATTGTTACAGCGATCACCGACAAGAAAAATGAGGTTAAGAGTCTCATTGACCAAACGCAAATTGGCGTGTTTGAAAATAATAGCGGAAAGACAAATTTGGAAGAGTTTGAGACGCAAGTCAACAATATTCTTAACCAAGCATCCTCAGAAGCTGGAAAGATTGGGCTCAAGAGTTTAAGCAAGGATAATCGCTTTGTTATCATGGTTAATGCTGGCTCCAAAGGCTCGGATCTTAACATTTCCCAGATGATCTCTTGTTTAGGTCAACAAAATGTTGATGGTAAACGCATCCCCTATGGTTTTGAGCACCGCACATTGCCTCATTTTACAAAGTACGATGACTCTCCAGGTGCAAGAGGATTTGTTGAGAACTCTTATATCAACGGGCTTTCTCCTCAAGAGCTGTTCTTCCACGCTATGGGTGGTCGGGTTGGTCTTATTGATACTGCAGTCAAAACCTCAACCACTGGTTATATTCAACGAAGGCTTATCAAGGGTCTTGAGGATTTAATGGTTAATTATGATATGACTATTAGAACCAATAAGGGTAAGGTTGTGCAGTTCTCTTATGGTGACGATAATATTGACACAATCAAGGTGGAGAATCAAGAACTGAGAATTGGTACCATGAGCATTCAGGATATTTATGCACATTTTAATGTTCCTGAAGAAGACTTGAAACCCAAGGCTCTTTCGGCCATGTTCTTGAAGAATACGCTTGCTCGTTTCAAGAAGCAAAAAGATGCTACTCAAGAAAAGTGCAAAGAGTACACTGAGTTCATGATTAGTTCGCGCGATAACATTATGAAATACGTGTTTAAGAACAAGGACGAGAACATTGTTAGATCGCCAGTTGCATTTGCTTATATTATCCAAAATATTATTGGACAGCAACATCTCAACCCAGATTCTCTTGTAGATATTACGCCTCTAGAGGCATTTGAGATGATTGAAGCAAATTACAAGACGTTGGAGATGCTTTATTATACGCCTCCCACTCTCCTATTCAAGACATTGTATTATTATTATTTGTCACCAAAGGTCTTGCTCTTTGTCAAGCGTTTTAACAAGGCTGCGCTGACTTTGCTCTTAGAGACGGTCACAATGAATTACAAACGATCACTTGTTGCTCCAGGTGAAATGGTTGGACTTATTGCTGCGCAGAGCATTGGCGAACCGACCACTCAGATGACTTTGAACTCGGTAACATTTGAGACACCTATTATCGTAAGGAATCATGAAGGTGTTATTCAAAAAGTTTGCATTGGAGATTTTGTTGGAAAACACATTAACGATGCAAAGAAATTGGAACATTATTCTGAAAATGACACGACCTATGCTGAACCCAAGGAATATTTTGAAATTCCTTCTTGTGATGAAGATGGAAATGTAGTTTGGAAGCAAATTGAAGCTGTTACAAAACATCCAGTAATAAATAAGGATGGTACAAACACCATGCTTAAATTTACTACAGAAGAACAAAGAGAGGTTATTGTGACAAAGGCAAAGTCTTTGTTAAAATTGGTAAATGGAAAAATTGTTCAAATGGATGGTGATCAGTTCAAGGTGGGCGATTACATCCCCGTAAGCACAAAACAAATAGATTTTGTTGAATCCAGATCTTTAAATTTACGCGATATTCTTCCAGCAACAGAATATATTTACTCATCTGAGGTTGAAAAGGCAAAATCCGTAATGAATGAACATCATTGGTGGTCAAATCATCAAGGAAAAACCTTTACTTTACCTTATTCTAGAAGCGATTCATTTGTTGCAAAGGTAGGCGATAAAGTAAGGAATGGCTGTAAAAGCAAAACCACTTTTGCTCCAGGGTGTATTTACACAAAGCAAACAAATATGAATGCTTACAATATTCCTGAAGAAATTCCATTGGACTACAATTTTGGTTATTTGGTAGGAGCTTATGCGGCTGAAGGATGTATGACAAAATTCCAACTATCCATTGCAAACAACGATGCAGCATACTTTGCCCCAATTATGACGCTTCTTCAACAGTGGAATATTACTACCAAAGTTTATCGTCATGAGAATAAAGGACAAGAAGGCTGGACCAGCCAAGACTTGCGCATTTACAACACTGTTTTGTCTCGTATCTTGGAAAATCTTTGTGGAAAGCTAAGTCACAATAAATTTGTAAGTGATAAAATTATATTCTCTAACAAGGAATGTATTCTAGGATTCTTGGATGCTTATATTGGCGGTGACGGAACCGTTAGTACAAAAGATAATTCAATTATGATGACTTCTGTTTCCAAAGAACTCTTAATTGATGTGCAACAAATGATTAATAATCTAGGAGTTTATAGTTTCATCAAGCAGTTGAGAAAACAAACTTCTAACAACAGAGGAACCTTGCCCGAAAATATTCGTCAAGGATATACTTTGTATGTAAGAAATCAACAAGCCAAACAACTAGCAACCATGCTAGATATTAAGATTGGTTATAAAATAGAAAATTGCAAGATCATTGCTGACCATTCATCTAAATTTTCATACAAAATTAACAGAAACTACTTGCATGTTCCCAACGAAATTGATGGACAAATTGTAATGGAACCTAGAACAGATGACAGTCTAGTTGATGTTCTCTTTGATAAAATTGTATCAATTGAAGAAGTTCCCAATACCACCAATTATGCATATGACTTAACAGTAGCAGACACTAGAAATTTCAACATCTATAATGGTCTCGCTTTAAGAGATACTTTTCATTTCGCAGGGGTCGCCTCCAAATCTAACGTCACCCGTGGTGTGCCGCGCATTGAAGAGATTTTGTCTTTAACTAGCGACCCAAAGAATCCCTCTCTCACAGTTCATTTGAAACCAGAGGATGAAGCTGATAAAGAAAAGGCTAGATCAATCATGTATATGCTGGAGCACACCAAGTTGCAGGAGATTGTGCAATCGGTTGACATATGCTTTGATCCAGATGATTTGAATAGTCTAATTGAAGAGGATAAAAATACTATGGAACAATACAGAGAGTTTGAGAAAATGGTGGATGAGTGCATGGAAACCAATCCAGCAGAGGAGACCGCAGAGGGATCCAAGTGGATTCTTCGTATGACAATGGATCCTGAAATCATGTTGGAAAAGAACATCACAATGGATGACGTTAATTTTGCGCTTAAGAATAGTTATGGCAATGAAATTGCTTGCGTTTACGCAGATTACAATGCAGATAAGTTGGTTTTCCGCATCCGCATGACTAATATTGTCAAGCAAGGTGGTAGAGGAGGACAAAAGAAGATCAAGGTGAACCCGCTTGACCAGTCAGACCAGATTTATCTTCTCAAGAACTTCCAGGATGAGTTGCTTTCCAACGTTGTCCTTAGAGGAGTAAAGAAGCTCAATAAGGTCATTCTTAGAAAGATTAAGGATAATATGGTGGAGACGTCTGGAGCTTACAAAAAGCAGGAGATCTGGGTATTAGATACAATCGGCACAAACTTGTTGAATGTACTCGCGCTTGATTATGTTGATGCTTCAAGAACATTTAGCAATGATATTGTTGAGATTTATAATGTTCTTGGAATAGAAGCTGCTCGTCAGGCTATATACAATGAGTTGGCAGATGTGATTGAGTTTGACGGCACCTATGTGAACTATCATCACCTGAGTGTTCTAGTTGACAGAATGACTTTTACCAGCAAGATGATCTCCATCTTTAGACATGGAATTAATAATGATAACATTGGTCCCATTGCAAAGGCATCTTTTGAGGAGACTCCGGAGATGTTCTTGAAGGCTGCTAGACATGCAGAGTTGGATACTTTGCGCGGTGTTTCTGCAAATGTAATGTGTGGTCAAGAAGGATTCTATGGTACAAGTGCATTTCAAGTAGTTTTGGATATTGAAGAGATGAAGAAGTTGCAAGAAACTGTTGCTTTTGAAATAGGAGATGACGCTGGAGCCATTGAAAAGGCATTTGGGGTTGAAGATGTTGCTGAGGATCCATGCAGCGTTTACAACTTATCTATTCAAAACAATGTTGTGAATATCAAATCTACTGCAATGGGAGACGATAATACTTACAACCCTGGATTCTAATCTCTTTACAAAAGTAGGAATAAAAATAATTTTAAGAATAGATACATAAAAATATAATTCGTATATTTAAAATAATATTAAACACTTGAGTATAATATTATTATGCAGACTTTTTATAGGATTATTCAAGCAATATTAAAAGCTAAAAATATTTTTTTTCCAGATAAAGAAGATGGAGGATTTTTATTTTGGAAAAATGTATTTGAATATGAACCATATAATAAAAATTTTATTTTTGATAATCAGTCAACAGAAAATCTTACAATAGAAGAATGCAATCACCTGGTTAGCGGAAATAATTTGGCAAAACAATCCTTTTATTTTATGATATCAGCTATTGATAAAAAATTAAATACACCATATTATTCAAAACGCTCAATAAAGGCAAAATTTTTTGAACTAAATAATGTCTTGAACAATATATTTATATCAAAAGAAAGTAAAGAGCAAATATTAAATATTTTTTGCAAGTGTCAAAGAGTATATTGGGGATTTTCACGACTAGTATTTTTATACAAATATAAAAAAGCAAAAATGCAGATAACCTACGACCTTTATATGAATGATATATTGGCTGATCAACAAAATGTCATATTACTATTTCAAAATAATGCCAAATACACTTTTATTATACAAGATTTAATAAAAATAATAAATAATGCATTAACAAATGCACCAGGATTCTTTCTAGATCCACTTGAATGCAAAAATCCTTATACTAATATTCCATTTAATCGTTCAACATTGTACAATATATATTTTCAAATGAAATCGCGCGTATGCGTTATGCCAGAGTTGTTTCATAGATTTTTCTTATCAAGTTTTAATCTTGTAAAATTTAAGTTAAATAATGAAACCTTTATAAAAGAGGTTGTATTTAAAAATTACATTAAGAATACTTCTCATGAAACATTGTGTGCTGTCATTAGAATAATGTTGGAAGAAAATAAATATACCAATAAATTGTGGATAGATGAAAATTTTCCCGAAAAAAAATTAGTTGAAGTTTTTTCTCCATATCTGGAATTATATTATTATGGATTATATTGTTCTACCGATGAAAAAAAATATTTGGTAAAAGATATTCTACATAAAAAATTATTTGAATTTTATAAAAATAATAAACAGTTTGGGAGAAAAACTTACACAAAAGTATTTAAAATTGGAATAGTTGGTAGAAAATATATTACCAGTTTTAATGAATTTTATATACCTTTTTCTCAAATTAAAATTAAAACTTGGGAAAATATGGATGAAGATTGGTCATTTACAAATGAAAATTTTATTAATAATAATGATGATGATAATATGTCACTTGAAAATGATAATGATGGAGATGATGAAAATGATGGAGATGATGAAAATAACAATAATAATGATTCGAATGATGATGCTGCGAACGATGATGCTGCGAATGATGATGCTGAGAATAATGACACCGATCAAGAGTCCTCAATTTTATCCAATGAAACTAGTATTAACGAAGACATAAATAATTTGCAAGAAGATCAAGATTCTCAAAATGATGAAGAAAATGATGACATTAATATGTTAATAAATAATATTGTTGCCGTAGAATTAGAAATACCAGAGGAATTTCAGGAAGATAACCATGTAAATAATTTTTTTAATTATGAAAACGATGAAGATTCTATAAGCTGACTATGTCATTATAAATTAATATTAGATTATGCTTCTTTTTCTTCTTCAGTTGCCTCTGGAACTGCCGACATAATTAAAGGATTGATTTTTCTTGACCGTTTAAGAACAAGTCTTTTTTTCCCCCTTGTTGTTCTTTTTTGTCTTTTTAATGTGTCTTCATTAACTTCAAAGATCATTTCATCTGCACCAACGGATGGAACTACTTCAGCCTTTGATAATGCTGCTTCTTCTTGGCCCAACTCTTCTTGGCCAGATTGCACTTTTGGCTGGACTGTTTGCTTTTGTAAAGCTGATGCACCCATAACAAGCGGATTGGGTGCTGCATAGGATTCTGGTTCTTGTTTTTCTTCCTCTTGTTGAATTTCTAATTCGGGAGCAACGATAGTTTTTGGTTTTCTAATAGTTTGTTTCTTAACTTTTGGTACAGCAGCTTCTTCCTCTCCTTCAACAACAAACTCAACTTCGGGTTTCTTAGCCTTTCTAGGTTTATAAACCGTCTTAGATGCTCTTTTAAAGTTCTGCAAAAAATCTTCAATTGTTACTCTGTCTTCCATTGCCTCATATACAACATCTGGATTTTTAAGAACGCTTAAATTTAAAAGAACTCCATTATCCTTGTCTGTTATAACTTTATATTTTGGAATTTTCTCTGGAGCATTTGGAGGCGTAAAAATAAAAGCATATTTGGGGGAGAACTGTTCTTCATCTACACTTCTCTCTCCCATTTCCTCTTCTCTGGACAATGAATATGCACTAAAGCAATTGCTTTTGAAATCTGTTTCCATGAGAGGTTTGTTTGAAATAAAAAATGATGGAATTTTAAAACGTTCCAACAACATCCAGATATCTAATTTCGTCAAGTAATAGTTGTCTGCAAATAATAAATTCTGGAATGACAAGACTCCGTGTTTTACCTGATCACCCTCTGTTTTTTTGCCTTGCATTATAAGTAAATCAACTATCTTCATTTCAAAGCGATCCAAGTATTTATTGTATTCACTAAATAGTTCATTTCTAATTTCAGCAATATCGTATCTTTTTCCAACTACTACTTGAATTATATCAATAATAACATAGAATGAACACAGAGAAGTATCGGCATATTTAAGTTCTTTGTAATCTGCTGGAAAAGTTGACCTTACAAATTCACCTTGAAGTTTTTCATATTTTGTCAAGCATTCATTTGATTCTTCTGGGTGAATAGCTGAATCAATATTCATTCTAGTAGAATATTCTTGAGTAAGAATCGGCTCAGCATCATTATAGCTGCTAAATTTACTATATTTATTTATCTCTGCGGGAATCAATGAATCAAAATATTCTTGCGTTAGCAAAGATTGAATAATAATCATCTCATCTTCTCGCAAATTATATCCAACAGACCCAAATGACAAATATGAATTTGGCTTAAAAATAAATGACTTGATTCTATTGTAACGAATTAATTCATCTGCCATTCGCCCATAGTAATGTGTCTCGTTGTTAGACCCAGTAACCAAGTTCTTTTTAGGAAGAACTAATGAACAGCGATCTCCTTCAGTTAATGTGCATATTTGTGCGGTTTTGCTGCACTTGTCGGGATTCTTAACAATGCATGTGGAAACCTCTTCAACCAATGAAAGATCGTATTCATCTGCAAAAATTATTATATTTGATGCCAACTCTTTCAACAGCCTTATAACATTCCTCAGCTTTGAATTATACAATCTCGCCCTGTTATTTGTTTCTTCCTCAATCTCCTTGCGAATTTCAATATTTTCATAATCATTCAACAATATGCGAACAGTGTTTCTAAAAACATTAAAGAAATTGGTTTCCATCTTGATTCTTTTTACAGTCTCAACTCTCTTTGTATCTACTGCATTACTTGTAGTTGTGGCGGCATCAGCCACCAAATAATCACTGTCATTTACCGATTTTATGGTGTTATTAATGGAAGAAACTGGATAAGGTTCAGATAGTTGAACAAACTGATTTGTTTGTGTAATAAACCCTACAACCATCTCGTCCTCTACAATTTGTTTTACTGGATTGCACGATATTCCCGTGGTTGAGTGCAATCCGTTCAAGAATGCCAATGTTTCATTATATGGCTGCCATATGTTTGCATCCAATATATATACAAAGTCTATTCCTGGAAGCAGGGAAGAAGGGGCACAAGGAACATATCCTCTGGTTCCATCTCTTTTATTCAAAACCTTGACTCCAATAACCTGACTATTATAATTTACCACTTGGGCTTCAATCTCATAATGTTTCTTTGTAAGTATTTTAATTATATCACTGAGCAGAATAGGTTGTTTAAAACGATATTCATTTGGAATACTTGGTAAAGGACTACACATATTTTTTAGGACGGGTTTGATAACTTTTTTGAAGATGGCTCTCATAGTGGGTGACAACTTGGGATCATATTCGCTGAAAGTCTTGCTGACATTAATTTTTTTCTGCTCATCGCGATAAGAGTAAATGGGCTCAAAACGTCCGCGTTTTTGGATCAAAATAAGAGTTTGTTTTCTTGTCTCATAAAACTCATTTGCATAATGGTTTGTTGGGCAAACAAGCTCTACATTATCGGTTGGATCATTCTCAGGAATATTTAATATAATAAGATTCAATCCATCCTTGAACAAACCAGGATTTCTTGAGCAAACTATATCCCATAAATAAGTGTAGTCTATTACAACAGTATCATCTTTTAAAAATGCAATAAAATTTTCATATGCACCCACTAATTTTTTGAAATATCCCATGTCTTCATCACTTGTTTTGTCTGCAATCTTCATGTACATCTTTGTTTCATTGTATTTTTCAAGTACAGCTGTATCAACAGAATCTATGTCTTTATTTGCAAAATTAGTTGCAAGGTTTCCATTTTGAAATGTGACGAATGAATCAAGTGTTATAGCGCTTAAAATTTGTTGTTTCATTTGTTTAATAGTTGGTACTTCTGATTTTACAAAATACATTGCATCTGCTATACAAGCAACAAATGACTGGTTCTTACTATCTTCAACGCCATGTCTAAGCAAGCACGTGTGAAAAGGTTTAAGGTTTGTATTTGTTTTGCTTATTTGGCATTTTGCATTTACCTCGTGAAGAAATTTTTGAATACCCATGGGTAAATATCCCCAACGACCTGACCTGAGAGGAAATTTTTCAGGACCTTTTATGTATTCATCATTTTCTTCCACTCTTGGTGACCCGACCGACCTTGGTGTTTGTTCTTCTCTTATTGATCTTGGAGTAGCATCTGGTCTAGGTGTAACAATTGCTTCTTCCATACCTTCGTCTTCACTAATGGGAAGTGGTGCTTTTAAAGCCGCGACTATTGCTGGTAAAACATCAGCCTGCATTTGTTGAGTTTTTTGAGATTGTATTGTTGGAACCTCTTCCCCAGCAATGTTTAATGCAGGATTAGATGTTCCACATATTTCCTTTTTCTCAATCTGCTTTTTAACATTCCATTTTTTCATACAGCAAGGAATACAGTTTCCATCTGGCGCGCTTTCTTTGTGAAATCCAGGATAGTGCTTTTCATAAGCATCTTGAGATCCGTGCTCATCTGGATTGTAAAATTCATAAATATAGTGTCCGGGAGGGACTTTTTTTTCACCAAATGGAATAATTTTGCCACCGCATTCTCCAGCCTTTACTTGATCATCTGTCATAACTTTATCCGTAAGCAAACACCAGTATCGCGGACAAGTATAGTAAAATTTATTGTCGGGAGATGAACCATATTCAAGAACGTCATTTTCGTCAAAATACCCTGGATGTTCACGATTTACTTCATCTAACTCTTCCTTTGATAAAATAACAGGTTGTCTTCTTTTATTGGATGGACACATGCGTGAATAAGCTTTAAATTTATCGTCCTTTAATGTTGAAAATAATTGCGGATCCCTGTCTTCCATTCTCTTTTCAAAATAATATGGTTTGCTTAACCTCATATTATCAATATTACGAACGCGTGATGGTGTTCTAGGTTCCACAGCTGCACCTATTTTTGGTACAGGAACAGGATTCAGTGCCACAACTGTTTGTTTTTGTGTTGGAGCACCACCTTTTAAGCCGCGCCCGTCGCTGCCCTCTTCTTCCTCTTCTTCGTCATCACCATACAAAAGATCCAATACATTCTTTGTTTTGGCCTCAGTCTCTTGAGGGCTTTCTTCCTCCTCTTCAGCGGGAACATAAAGTAAATCTTCTTCTTCTCTTGTGCCTTGGTCTTGATCTTCTATGTCTTCTTCTAATTCTTCGTCTTCTTCACCTATTGGCGTTGCTGCACTAATAATAGACCTTTCTTGCCTAGGCATCTCCAACTCTGCACTAGAAATAATGTCATCTAGTTCAGCTCCTTCTTTTTCTCCACCTCTGCACAAATTATCAATTATGTCCTTTGGAAAATCAGTCGTTTGATCACCTTGTGTCAAACGTATCAATGTATCAATATAAATAGGTATAGTACTCAAATAGTAAATACTATTTATTCCATCCACTTTGACAGTAATATTTCCATGAACGCGATTAATCGTTATAATAGTTTTAAATCCAGGATTGATTTTTATTTCAATATCCTTCTTTTTAACGCCTCTTTCAACCTGTAATTCATTTGCCAGTTTCTGCAAAAGCCCCTCTGCTTCACCGCGCGTCATTCCCTCATAATTTGAAACAAGAGCCTCAATAATTTCATCCCCTCTAAGTCCTTTTTTTTGCTGATCAATTACAAAAGCCTCCTGGCTTGTCACCTTGTTAAAATTTGATACACGTTTAAATCTCATTTCAATATTGTCCTCAAGCAAATTATCTTTTTCAATATTGAAGACGCTTGAAACGCAACCAGCAATGCTTTTAACTCTTATTTCATCGTGTATATTGATAACGGTTTGATAAGTTATGTCAGCAATCTCAACATTATCATCAAATAAACTGGTAAATAGTGCAATTTTATAACCACTCTGTTCAAAAAACATTTTTACATCCTCAATGATTGGATTTACGGAATCTATAAATAACTTATCAATAGATTCTACACTGAATACTTTTTCAAATTCAGCAGATATGACAATGTTTCCTGATTCCTCAAACTCACATATGATCTGTTCCTTGTATTTTCCACTTACATGGTACTCTATATAAGCAGTAACTGATCTGGATTTTCCAACTGTTCTCATAATTCTAAAAACAGTAGCTCGTGGCAAGTAAGGAATTTTTCGTCCATCTTTTGTCAAGTTTTTTGTATAAAGTCTATAGACATTTTCCTGTCTTGTAGCAGGATTATATTTAATAAGAGGCACCGTTTTTGTAGCATGCACAATTTTGAATATTATTTCTAATGGTATTTTTAACTGGACATCAGGGCGAAGAATCGCACGTATAGACTTGATTCCTTTTGATTTGTAACGAAGGTCGCTTGTTTTTTCGCGATAAACATCGTAAAAAAGGTTGACGCTTTCAAATGATTGGAGAACACTAGGTCTAAGCATCTTTGCAGTTTCATCAATAAGACGCTGTTTATTCTCCTGGATTTCTTCTACTGTTTTAATTCCCATATTAGACAAGAATGGATAATAGAGCTGCGCTGCAAACGCCTGTTTTACACTATCATCCAAACTAGACAAAACATTCTCTGCTAAACAAATGTAGATATTGTTACCTATTATAAAACCAGTATCCAATAGCAGATGCTTGTTCAACGTGGTCAATGATTTTCTAGATGCTCTTTCAATAATTCTATCATAATCATTAATTTTAAATGGATTAACAACAAATGGATATTCATTTTTAATAATAAATAACTTTTGTCCTAAAACTGTGTCTACTATGAATCTTTTTCCGTCTAGACCAAGGGCTAATATGTCATCATAATCATAGTACTCTTTCTCTGGAATTGCTGGCTGAAAAGGTTCGCCTGTATCTGCATTTAAAAGAATATTAAATAGAAACTGGTCTAGACGTAGGCGCGTTATTTGAAGGCGGTTATTTTGCGTAAGAGTTTGATACATATATGCAGAATTGATTGTCTGTTCTTTTGTGCAAAACATGTAGAGCTCTTCCACTGAAAAAGTTTTTGAAAAAGCTTCAACAATCTTGAGTTTTATTATTGCTATAGAATCATCAATGTGGATCTCTTCCTCCACAAACTCTACACTACCGGCGACTAATCTAGCCAGCTCTTCATCACTAAAAATAGGTTGATCAGTTCCAGGAACATTAAATGCCACATTTTTATTATCGGTTTTGAATAACTCGTTTAAATTCTGGCCAGACAAATTAATACCATAAAACACTACAACCTTTTCAATTCTGTCTTTTCCTGAATAATAATTTACTTTAAATATCTGATTTGATTGTGACATATATAATATACAAGCCTATTATTTTATGTTTTTATCATCAAAAACATAAAATCCTAAAATAAAAACATATGATGATCTAACTTGTAAATCCCAAAATTTTATTACACCATTGCACATTTAAATCGCCCAAAATTGGGCGATTTATCAGTGGAATGGCAACGTTACCATGCGCATTTTAAATGCGCAAAGGTGTAAACCTTTCCATGCCACTCATAACTGCCAGCTTAGCAAGCGTTTTGAATGTGTAATAGTGCAAAATAATAAGTGCACTAAATATATTACATATCATAATATGGGTTATCCGTAATAGTCATTCCACAATATTCTTCCGGTTCTTTTTTATAGTCTATTGGAATATAAATATTTGCAGCTTTTGCATTTTCTAATAAGAATTTGAAATTCTGCCAAAATTCCTGCTTATGTCCAACTGATTTAGTCATAATATGTGAAAGTTCATGAATGGCAACAAATGTCAATGTATTAATATCAATTAATTTTGTCTCATTCTTCTTCTTATTCAAGCAAAAAGCTATTTTTTCTCCTTTATTTTCACTATATGCTGTTAGTTCGCTTGTTGGTAACGTCTCAGTTATTTTTTTAGGATTGAAACCATTTACCAAGCGCTGACATGCATCATTATCTGGGTGTTTTTTACCAATATATTTTACAAGATCTTTGCATTTTTGTGTAACTTCTGCTAGCAAATTTGCAGCAGGTTTCATGTTTTTTCTTTCTCTAACGCAATATTTATGTCCGTCAACAGTGGAAATAATACATTTTAAATTGTATGTCTCTGATTCTAAATATACTTTTATGCAAACAACAATTACAAATATTATTACAATATAAAACATTGTATTTTGATTTACTATTTTAAACATTTATATCTTATAATATATGTATTATTTTTATTTAATGCATAATAAATAATATGCGTATTTTTATCCAAAATAAACTTTATAAATTTCTCTATATAAAGTATAAAATGATTAAGAATATAAAAATATTCGGTGAAAGAAATAGTGGAACAAATTTTTTATCACAATTAATTACCAAAAATATTAGTGGTATTAATTTATGCAATCATCATTATAAGTGTAAAACGGGTTGGAAACATGGATTTCCAAAACTAAACAGGTTTAAAAATCTTAATCAAACATTATTTGTATTTATAATACGAGATTTAGAATCTTGGGTAAAATCTATGTATAATAATCCATATTCTTATAAACGTCCTACCAATATAAACAGGTTTATCACAAAAACTTTACCAATAAATGATCACCGCAAAGACCACGATGTAAATATAAATAAAGCAGAAAAGCAAAATGTTATTAAGTTGCGATATGCAAAAATAAAACACTACAAAATGTTTTTTGAAAGAGTGCCCAATGCAATATTTATAAATTTAAAAGATTTGCAAGAAAATAATAATAAATTTTTACAATTTCTAAAAAAAACTTATTCTTTGAATGTATCAAACAATATTTGTAAAATATTGTCACATACAAAAAATTCTAATATAAAAAATAAAAATAGAAGTTACAATACAGTTTTACCGCCTATTAACAACAAGGATGTTGAAATAGAACAAATGGTTAACAATTTAAAAACCGAATATTGCTATAAATCAAATTTAATACAAGAGTGTAAAGAATTAACGCAAATTTAATATTATTAATAAAACTAATGACAATGAGTAAAATAAAATCGCACTTTATATTAATTAATGTCTAGTCAAAATAATGGAAAACCTAATCGCATTAGTAAAAAAACTCAGGTTAAGATGTTTAACAAAAATAATAATGCTGGTTCAAACAAGCCAAAAAAAACTACAAATATAAATAAATCAAAAACAAATGAACAATATAGAAGTCAGCCATCAAAAACATCAGTAAAGGAATTCCTTAGTTCAATGAATTCAATAACTAATTATACTACTGATAATAATCCCATTATTAAGTTGCCCAATAGTAAATTAGCATCAATTATTATACTTGCTGTAATTGGAGCTATTTTATTTAATTTAGGCGTATTCATGTCAAATGTGTTAAACAAACCCATTACTGGTGCGGTTTACAATTCTATGCCAGCTGGTCTTATTGTGGGACTATTTGTTAAAAAAGATCAATTAGATAGGTTTTTATTTGGAAACTTGATTGCACGAGGAATAAATTTTTTCCTAATAGGTCCAACTTTTTTATTATATTATTACAAACAAATTGATGCAGCACAGTACATCATGTTAAGCATGATTATGTGGGCGATTGCTACATTGATTGCAAACCATCTTCAGGTATAAAATAATGACAGCTTTTTAGATGTCATTATTTACATCTTTGAAATACGCAAAGGTGTAAAAAGATTATATGAATTACAATACATTAAATTTATTGAGTGCCTTGGCCAATCTCAAGAGGAACACGCATGAAATCAGGCTCAATGGTTGAGAGATTCCAAGGTCCAACATTTAATTGAGGATTAGGAGGCTCGGAGCGGATCTGGAGGTTAGCATTGCGAAGAGTCTGGCCAATGGTATCAATACCAATGTGGTAGCCAGCCTTTAATAAGTTAACATTGGCTAAGTCACCCTTTCCAACAGGGTTTAATTGGGCCCAACCATCATTGGAGTCCTTGGGCAACAAATCAGCAGGGTTTTGGATATTGGGCTTGTTGCAAGATGAGGGAATGCCTTGCGTGCTGGTTTGGATTCCGCTGACAGAGGCAAACACCTCATTGTTGCCAGACTCAGAGGGCTTAACACCCATGGATTGAGCCATGACATTCTTCTCTTGCTTCTTTCCACCGTAAGCAGATTGGCCATTTAAGCTCATTTTCTCAGAACCAGACTTGCCCTTGGACATAAAGTAATTGTATAAAAGACTAAGAACGTATAATCCAATTATAATGACGACGATGGCACCGATTCCATATTTGTCCCAGAGTTTTTTTAAAGAACTACTCATTATATAAAATTGATGATAAAATATTTTTATAAAACGACCTTTAATTCAAAATCATAAAAGTCTAAAACTATCCTTAATCCTTCTCCATTTCATTTTGATTTTTGGGTAAAATAAAATCCCAATATATTTGTTTTATTTATACTTTGGGTTATTTATGATTTTTCTATTCTAAATAAGTATCTATTGACTCAATAATCTATGGATACTTAACAAGTATTTTCCTAAAATAATCATCAAACTCTTTCTTCTAAACTTTATCGCAATTATTCTTCTATTTTATTCAAAGTTATTCTCTTCGTCTTCATTTTTATTTTCATATACATCTTGATCCTCATCCTCTTCTTCGCTATATTCGTCGTAACTATCTTCACTTTCATCACTATCATCCATGTCCTCCAACATATAAGTTTTTTTAATATTTTTAGCCTCTAAATAAGCCTTTATAGCTGTTTTCTTTGCCTCTTTTGCCTTAATTCTTGCTTGTTTATAAATTTCATAGTAAACATGATTTGGTTTTTTTAATGTTATTGTTTCTAAATTTCCTTCTAAAAGAACATCCACTTCTGTTAGCCCTGGTTCGTCCTTTTCTTTTTCATTTAAATCCTCAAATTCTAGAGAGAATTCCATATTATCATCATTAGAAACCAACGATGCTACATGTTCTTCATTTGTATTGTTAGAGTCCTTTCCAATTTCTTCTAACAAATCAAGCTCCTTTATTTGCTCATTAAATATTTTGTCAACCTCATCTTCAGTCAAGTTTATTCCAGCTGCATTTTTTTCAGTTTGAATAACTACGGTGGGTTCTCTTTCTGCTACACTATTTATATTGTCATCAATTATGTCTTTCTTTAAAGCACACTCTACAACAGTATAGCTTGTAGTCGCATCGCTTGTAGTCGCATCGCTTGTAGTCGCATCGCTTGTAACTGTCTTCGCGTTCTCTAAAATGGGCTTTGTACTAGGTTTTTTAATATAACAGCTTTCTAAAAATGGATCAGGACTAACTATCATCGCCTGTTTTAATTCAATTTCAATTTGAAAATTCCGTGATGTAAATTTAATGCCTTGTACTTCTAAAATAGATATATTTGAAGACTCTGCAGAGACATCTTCAAACTTGACAAGATTCTGCGACTCACCATAAATGGGTAAAGTGGGTTTAGCATTTACACGCAATAAGTAATATCTACCAGATTTAAATGTCTTAATTGGGGATGTAAATGCCGACTCAATGTCATTTAGCTCCAACTTATTATCACTAGAAAACCACGAGTCCGCCTTTTCATGGATTAACTGATGGCATTTTGTTTCTAAATTTTCCAGCCAATTAATAAAGACCTCATCATTATTATTGAACATTAAATCGCTGTAAATCTTTTTTCCATGCTTAATAAAGCCTTGTTTAGTTGAGCATGTAGGCGTTTGTATGTAAAGGGGCTTATTCTCAAAGAAAATTCTCGTAAAATATGCACCTCCTTGAATGCTTGACAAAACACCTAAAGAAAGCTTGGTAAAATCAAAATTTGCATGTGGTTCAATGATATTATCCATTTATACGAATAAGAGAAAAATACTAAAGTAATAACACGCAAAATATTTTTGCAAGTTATCTTTGCTAGTTATTTTTTTTACTTATATTTATAAACAATAAGTATAATTATGAAGGACACACTTATGAAACAATGTTTAGAGATCTTAAATAGTGAAGAGGTTAAGAAAGATTTAAAGACAGTTTTTAGTCCATTAACTGATACAATCTTGATTCAAATTTATCCATATGTTTACGTAATTATTTTACTTGTTTTTTTAATCTTTGTTTTAATTTTAGCAATTTTGGTATTATTAGTTAGTCTTTTGCGTAATAAAAATATTTTTCCAAAAGCTTTTGGTTTAGGATAACCTTATTCTTTTCACCACATTGACAAGTAATTTTTTCTCTTTTAAGTATATAATGGTTTTATCCCGCAAATCAAGAAAGTCAAGACGCGTTACTAGACATAGACGTGGCGGTGCAGGTGGTGCTGCTAATATGTTGACAGTTGTTGGAGATCTCCCAACTCAAATAACTAATGCTCTTACTGTTCTTCCTGGAATGAATCAAGCAACAGTTCAAAGCAATGATGTTGTTCCTATTGCGAATTTAAATATAGCAAATGCATCCAATGTGTTACCAACACAAGCTCAATTGACACTCGTCCAAGGTGGTGGACGTAGACGTCGCATTAGAGGCAAGGGAAGAAAGGGAAAGCGCGGTGGATCATTTGGTTCAGTAATAGGGCAAGCCGTTGTCCCCTTTTCTCTTTTAGCCGCTCAACAATATTACGGCACTCGTCGTGGAAAGCGCGGTAAGAAGGGCTCAAGAAAGGCTAGTCGCAGACGTTAAATTAAGTATTGTAAAGATGATTAAAAAATAATTTTTATTACTATAGTATAGAATTATAGTAATATGAGCACTTTTGAAACACAAATACAGCAATGGGTTATATTAGATAATCAACTCAAATCATTAAATGAGCAAGCAAAAGAAATTCGCGAAAAAAAGAATGCACTTGCTGAAAAAATTACCAGCCATGCTGAAAATAATAATTTATCAAATGCTATAATACAAATAAGCGATGGTAGATTGAAATTTGCATCAACAAAGGTTACTACACCTCTCACATTTAAACATTTAGAAAAAAGTCTTGGTTCTATAATTAAAAATGAATTGCAGGTAAAAAAAATTGTTGATTATGTAAAAAATAATCGTGAAACCAGGGTTGTTCAAGAAATAAAACGGGTTTATAACAATTAATTAATATCAAAATAATGTATATGAGCAATCTTTCAGGAGGTGATCTTGTCTATTATAAAGAAAATGGTAGAGTAATGAGCGGGGGGTTTGATATTAATTCTATTTTAATGAAGCAAGATATCAGTCCATACTCATCGTTGAATTCAAATGAACAAACTGGTGGGTCAAGCGTTGCAACTTTGTTTAAGAGTTTGGCAGTCCCTTCTGGATTGTTATATTTGCATGAAAAAAAGAGAGGACATAAACCGTTGGATTATTTTCAAACTGGAGGTAATAAAAAAGCAAGCGAGTCACTGATTAAAGAGGAAGAAAGTGGTGACGAATCTACTAGTAGCTCTAATAGTAGTTCTAGTGAAGATGGTGATAGTGATAGTGACAGTGACAGTGATAGTGATAGTGATGGTGATGGTGATAACAAGGAAGAAACAGATTCAAATAAATATATAGCAGACTCAGAAGTATTGAGTGAAGATATTTTTAAAAAATGCTTAGATATTGTAACAAAAATGGAAATTGCTAAGCAAAAAGCACAAAAAAGAAAAACTCGCAAAAATGCAAAAAAAAAAGAAACCCCAGAAAAAAGGAAACAAACAAAAAAAAGACAATCTAAATAAACCACTACGCTAAGTCATATCATACCGCACTGCGTAGTGATCATATTTATCCCCCTCAGTTTCAGCTTCTCCAAAAACTTCATGGTGTCTTTTTTTTTGTATTTGAATCTCCTTTTTTAAAATAGACTTTTTAGGTAATACATCATTTCCAAAAATTGTAGATTCTAAATGTTTTATAAGCAATTTAGTGTGTTCGTTTGACATCTTTTCTAATAAATTTGAAAACAATGTTTTATGAAATTCATATAAGTGCAAAGATGTTCCATGTTTAACCTGATTTGCGCAATCTTCCGCAAATAAAATATATTGATCTCTTGTATTCAATGTTACTCCAATTGGATTTGGTGGGCGAGTTAACATTGATCTTACTAGTCTTGGACTCCCTACATGAAACAAATCTTCGGTCAATTCATTGTCTGCTTCTTCCACCAATTTTTGTTGCAAAATCTTTAATCTATCTTTTTCACTTTGCATAAAATTAATTGTTGATGATTGCGGAATAATTGCTTCATCCACTTCACCATGCCAAGTATTTTTCTTAATGTTAAATGCAACCTTCAGTGGGCTTGTTTTCCACACACTATTTTCCCAGTCCTCTTCATCTTCCTCATCATTAAAATTAATTTCATGCGAAACCTCCCAATCATCTTCGGTACAATTAGTTTGCATAATTTAAAAGTAGATATTATTATTATTAATAACATCTATCTATATTGCTTTGTTATCTAAATTCTACTCCAAGTAGTATAATTAAATGGTGAAACTAGAATTTCACTCAGTCTATTCTTCCAATATTCAACTCTTTTTTCCATTAGCAAATCCTTCTCAGTCTTGGGGTAAGGTGTAGTAGAAGACATTAACTGTTCTTCCTCTTCAGTCATATTAGGTTTGTATCCAAAGCAGTTTACACCAAATTGTACTTGCGGGTTTGCAATATAACCACCATTCACACCCGGTCTACCACAATCATTTTCATGTCCTGGAATTTTTTGTAATTTGTCATAAGTGGCTTGTTGAACGGGAAAGAGAGCATTTTGATTGTCAGACCAACCATAATTACACCACTCAGCACCTGAGTTATAAGCGTCTTCAACCTCTTTATATGTTGCCAAACGAGAGCCATATGCAGTGCAAAGAGCCTTTGCATCATTATATCCATAGGTATTTCCAGGAATATTAAAAACCTGTGGTCTCTTTATTATTTCTGGTACAATAGAAGAACTAGATCCACCAAATAACTTTGACTCATCTACTTTAATATCAACTTGCGTTGAATTTCCAAAAAAATTATGAATGCTTGCCATAACATCAATTCCAAAAAAGTATTGCAATCCATTAATTAAAATAAGAATTACAAATAATGCAATTGCGATTACACCAATTACACTTCCGGCAATTGATGATGAAGAGGAAGACAATGACGAATCACTTGGAGCGTCTCCCGACATAAAACTTCCTGATGTACTACTAACTGTACTAGTTTGGTTGTTTCCTCCTAAAGAAGAAAAGATTGCAAAATATGCAATCAAAACAATAAAAAGAATAATTACAACAGTTGGATTCATAAAAATATTATTCATATAGTCATAAATCGTCTGAGTCTCATTGGTACTTGTTGGTGGAGATGTTGCCGTTGTTGTTGTTGTTGTTGTTGAATTATTACTCATACCTATATATTATTATAGCGTTTTTTTTCTATAGAAAAAGCAATAAGCCTTTGGACTTACAAGTTCTCTAATATCAGTAATCTCCTTTGCAATTGTATCATTAAAATGAAACCATTTACCATTTGCAGTTTTTACATATGCGGTATAATGACCTCCTAGAACGCTTCCACTGTGATTGCATATTCCATACAACTCATAAACAAATGACTCTTTTTTATACCCAACAACGTAATTTGACAGATCAAGATCATCTAGCGGAAATGTTACAAGAATTTGATTTTTCCTGTTATTTGCACTAAAACGTTTCAAATCAATTACTAAAACTGTGGGAAAACTCCAAAACATTAGATTCTTATTAACAGTCTCCTTTTTCTGCGTTTTTTCGTTAAAAACCGCATTATCGCCACTTAGAATCTCGCCTTCAACATATAAATTAAAACAATCTATCAAAGATGGACTCTTATTATTTTCAGGGATTGGTAAATTAATCATGAAAATAGGCTCAGGAGAAAACCCAATTACCTCATTCGTCTCCATTGACGTGATTTGGGACACCATAACTCCGTAAAAAATATTCCAAATCTCGGAGTACTCTTTTGCATACATTCGCTTGATCATTTCATAACATTGCACTGCAACCTTATCCTTATTATTTTCAACTGTACCAGTAATGCTCATATTTACTTCTCTAGACAAAGAATTATGGAAACAGTCAATTACAAATATAAGAAACTCCGGCAAATCGTTTTGAGCATAACCAGTAAACAAATCTTGACCTTTTATCTGTGCAAGTTTCCTCACAGTATTTACAAATTTTCCAGGTGAAATCACGCAATTTTCGCTCCACATTAACTGTCTTAAACTATCCCACTCCAATAATAATGCAGAATCATATATATTTTTTAGCTTCTTTTTATAGGATCCATTTGACAAACTCAAAAAATTATTGAGTTCATAGGTGTGAGACAAAATTTGCATACAGGAATTTAAAAAACAAGTATTTCCAAGATTTGCCAGACCTGTAATTCCTTTGTTTTCATAAATTTTATATTTTTCATTATTTGCTTCGCGACTCATATAATTTATATTATAATTTATATTTAAACATATTTCAATATATATTATATATATCAAAATACTAATGTCAAATAGAGGAACCTTCTCAAATGATCAAAGAATAATGTTAAATTTCTATTTAGCTGCATATAATGATATTAGAAGAGATATAGATCACTTATACGAATCTCTTGATTATATAGTTGGTCATATTAATACACTTTCTAGAAACGTTGAAAGTCATCGCGCGGATAATGTAAATAGACACGATTCGCGATCTAACACAAACAGACATAGAAGTTCGCGCACAGCTGATTCAATTATTAATGATTATTTATATAATGATTTTTCTATTCCTAGATTTAGCAGAAATAATATTCGTCAAACAACCCCGCATATAAATGTCCTTCCAAGACAAAATACTAGTGCTACTGAAAATCCAATATGGGCTAGAAGCAGAGCCCAAGTATTTGATCTTTTAGGACAGTTTTATAATAATGTTCCAGTTGTTCCAACTAGAGAAGAAATTGATAGAGCAACTAGAAGAATTGTGTATAGGGAAATAGAATCACCATTAAATTCAACTTGCATGATTTGTTTGGATAGATTTCAACCAGATGATAGTGTAATACAAATAATTCATTGCGGTCATATTTTTAATGAAGATTCTATTAATGTATGGTTTCGTGCAAACGTAAGATGCCCCATATGTCGTCATGATATTAGAGAAGCAAGTTCGCCCACCCAACCGTTAACGTCTAATACAGAAACAATTCCAAGTACTGAAAACGTAGATCATGAAAATGAAGACGAAGGCGAAGACGAAGGTGAAGACGAAGACGAAGGCGAAGAAAATAATAATCCACATTTAGAATCAAATACTAATAATGATCCTTCACACAACAGTTCTCCAAGTGAAACTGCAAGAAATTTATTTGCAGGGGCTCAAAATTTTAGAGTTGAAAGAAACCCTACTACAAATTCTATAGATAGAATAAGTTATGATTTAACAGATGATAACCTGATAAGTAGTATAACAAATCTCGCAGGAGATTTACTTTTTGGACATGTAAATACTAATACTAACACTAATACAAGCACAAGTGCACCCATCCAATACAATAATGGAAATCAACGATTTGTATACGATCCATCAAATAATATGGTATTGTTTGAAACATATTTTCAAAGCGGATTATAATATTCAAATGTGTAATATACAGTTTCTTTTAAAATTGATTTGCTTTAATTCCAAAAAAACAATATTAAAGATATCTCACACAATACTATAAGTATTTGGTTTATGCTAAGAAGAAAAGACACCAGAATAGAAATGGACGAGACCGATTCTTCAATTTTCACTATGACTAAGATTGCTGGAAATGCTCTATATGGGGCAGGCGTATGGACAGTAGAAATTGGCGGAATATACTTTGTATGGGTTGCAATTCATTACGGTGCAGCACATGCATATACATCATTTTGTGCAAATAGTTCTATTTATGGATTTATCGCGTCGCCGCTACTTGTAGCTGCACCACATTGCGTGGCATTTAGATGGGCAATTAACACTGGCGCATCTGTAATTGGAACAATGTGGGTTATCCTAGGAACATGGATATCTGCAAAATTATTGGCAAGAGTGACATTGAAAAAAGAATGAATAATATACAAAATAATATAAAGATAACCGCATTTATTATTTACATAATGAGCAGTCCTAAGCGTCATCGTTTTGCGTGGAGTCATAATGAGTTGGAAAGACTAAATAGAGAGTATGAAAATCACGAACTGTCTGTTCAAGAAATTGCAATTCTTCATGGGAGAAGTGTCTCCTCTATTTTTTCCAAGCTTAAAAGTGAGGGTCTTATTAAAAAATTGGAAGAGGCCAGAGGATGGGATGACTATAGTAATAAAATACAAACTGAAAATTGTGGTACAGACAGTCTTTCTAATAAGAGAAACGATAAGAGAAACGATAAGATAAACGATAAGAGAAACGATAAGATAAACGATAAAGAAAATACTAAAGTTTTTGATAAAATTGAAGACGAAGAATTTGATCCTTACAGTATAGGTCAAAAAATGTCATTTATGCAAACTCAAATTAATAATATTAAGCAAATTGTTTCTGGAATTCTTTATGAGTCTGCAACAAATAATAATAACAACAATAATAAAACTCCCAAGGTTCAGCACAATTATTTATCATAAATAATGCGACAATATAATCTTTTACACATCATTATTTCATTTCTTGTAACTTTATAAAATTACAAGAAATGCCAATCAATCGCTTTTATTTTTAGAAGCTTAATCTATTTCTTCAATTTTGGGACCATCTTCTACATCTTCATTGCATACAGGATCTTTGCTTGCATTATCACTAACATTTTTAATCATATCAATCATTTCTTTAGTTTTTGATTCAAATTCATCCTTTGATGCTCCAAGATTGCATGTATGCCAATCCTCATATTCTTTAATAATTTCGTCAATTTGATCTTTTGCATCTTTATTTTCTACATTAGAATTAGTCTTTTTTAATTGATATATTTGTTCTTCCATGCGATTCTTTGCTTCAATTTTCTCTCTAATTTGCTCATCTTCATTTTTATATTGTTCAGCCTCTTCAACCATTCTATCAATTTCTTCCTTGCTTAGTCGCCCCTTGTCATTTGTAATAGTAATTTTATTAGATTTACCGCTAGATTTTTCACATGCAGATACATTCAAAATTCCATTTGCATCAATATCAAACGTCACTTCAACTTGCGGTATACCACGAGGCATGGGAGGAATTCCATCTAATTGAAATTTTCCAAGAAGCGTATTATCTTTAGTCATAGAACGTTCTCCTTCAAATACTTGAATTAATACACCCGGTTGATTGTCAGCGTATGTAGAAAACGTCTGCATTTTTTTAGAAGGAATAGTAGTATTTCGGTTAATAATCTTTGTCATAACGCCACCAGCAGTTTCTAGCCCAAGACTTAAAGGACAAACATCAAGCAGTAATAAATCTGCAATTTTTGCATCATGTGAACCACTCAAAATTGCAGCCTGAACGGCAGCACCATATGCAACACATTCATCTGGATTAATTGATTTGCAAAGTTCCTTTCCATTAAAAAATTCTGTCAATAACTGTTGAATTTTAGGTATACGAGTGCTACCTCCAACAAGAACAATTTCATTAATTTGAGATTTAGAAAGTTTTGAATCGCGCAAAACCTGCTCAACAGGGACCATAGTTTTTCTAAACAAATGGTCGCACAAATTTTCAAATTTAGCACGCGTAATACTACTATTAAAATCAATTCCTTCGTATAGACTATCAATTTCAATGTTTGCTACATTAGAAGCTGAAAGGGTGCGCTTTGCCGACTCACATGCAGTGCGAAGTCTTCGCAATGCGCGGGGATTATTTAATAGATCCTGTTTGTGTTTTCTCTTGAATTCTTGCATAAAATGCTCAACCATAATAGTGTCAAAATCTTCTCCTCCAAGATGAGTATCTCCTGCAGTGGCCTTTACTTCAAAAATAGAATCTTCAATTGTAAGAATAGATACGTCAAAAGTTCCCCCTCCACAATCAAAAATAAGAACATTTTTTTCATCTTGGATTTTTTTATCCAAACCATAAGCAATTGCTGCTGCAGTAGGCTCATTAATAATGCGCATTACATTTAATCCAGCAATGGTTCCGGCGTCTTTAGTTGCTTGACGCTGCGAATCATTAAAATATGCAGGAACCGTAATAACAGCATCAGTAACAGGAGAACCTATGTATGCTTCAGCAATCTCTTTCATCTTTCCAAGTACCATAGAACTAATTTCTTCAGGAGCAAATACCTTAGTTTCTCCTTTAAACTCAACCTCAATAAACGGTTTATTTTCACGAGAAATAACATTATAAGAAAAATGTTTCATATCTGATTGGACCTTGTCATCATTAAAATTTTTACCAATTAATCTTTTAGCATCAAAAACTGTATTTTTAGAATTATTTGCAGCCATAGATTTTGCCGCTTCACCAATAAAGCGTTCTTCTTTAGTAAATGATACATAAGAGGGCATAGTCCGGTTGCCTTGATCATTTGCTATAATTTCAACATGGTCATTTTGCCAAACACCAACGCAGGAATATGTTGTTCCCAAATCAATACCAATTGCAACTTTATGTGAGGACATATTAATAAACAATATACGATAATACTATTTATATTGTTTTATTTCTGTTTTATTTCTTCATGTTTGTTTTATTTTTTGTTCCAGAAACTTGTGATCGCTTGATTGCCCTCTTTTGCATTGTTTGTTTTTCTCAAATAATCGTCAAACAAGAGAGCTTTTACCTCCTTATTGCGCAGTTTCTCCAACTTGTCTTCAAATTTCTCTGGTTCTGTCGCCTTGCGCAAATCTTCAATCTCCTTTTTAAACTTGACAATCTTTGTCTTCTTTTTCTGCATTTCCCAAATGCGCTCCAGCACAAGCGCAAATAGCTGTTGAACTGGTTTCATAATTTGATTCGTAATATAAAACGAATAATCAATCTTCAAATTGTTTGCGCTAATGAATGCAGGTGTTTCAATCTTATCACCCTGCAAATCTTTCTTGGATCCAGCAATATAGACAAATGGAATTCGGTCACCAGATGTCGGCTTATTTCCCGGATCTCTTGAAGCCATTCTATCTGCCAAAACCTTGTGAGCAATCTGTTGCGGTTTCTTGTAATTAGAATTCAGCGATTTGCTAATAATAAGCTTATCCACAGGATATTTTTCATCTACAATGTTTTGCAGACACCCCTTCAAGAAGTCTATTGCCTTTTGCATATTCTGTTCCTTCATCAAGATGTCTATAATGCCACCATAAATGTCTTTGACAATAGGCGCATTATCTCGGCGCTTTAGAACAATTCCCATCTCCTTGCGCTTTCCTTTGTTTGGATCGTGCTCATAAAGCATACCAACATAGCGCTTCTTGGAAAGCAGACAGAACGGCATGAATGTCTTTTCATACTCTAGATCATGAGGCTGCTTTAAGAAGCTGGATGCAAGATGGCCTGCTTCTTGCGCCAATTCAATAGTAATTTCTAGCGCTTGTTTTCCGCGAATTGGTTGACCATCTGGTGTCTGCAGGTTAAATGTGAAGAATACCGAGTCCGTGTCACCATATATGTACTCAGCTTTTGTTAGAACAGGACCATGATTTTTGGTATTGCAAACTGCATCGCCATAAGTTTCCTCAATCATGCGCTTAGCATAAGTCAGCAATAAACGCCCAGTTGCTGTCGTAGAAGCAGCAATATCTTTTTCATAAAATGTGCTCGTCTTTGCACCACACTGTCCATAAAGCGAGTTGGCAGTGATCTTGTAAGCAAGCTGTCTCTTATCAAGAACATTCTTCATAAAATCATCGGTTTGCTGAGGGATCAGCTTTCTAGTAGATTTTCTCGCCTGCAATAATTCCTCCAAAATAGAAGGCATGATTGCACGCCCCTCTGCAAACTGAGCAAATCGGCAAATCTTATAACCCGATTTTACTTTTTCTGCCGCAGAAGACGGCGTTTTTCTAACCCACTTGAAAGTGTCATACGTGATGTTAACATACTCATAACTAGGCAAATTATCATAAATAAATTCGCCAGTTTCTTTATCACGATCTCCCACGATTTTCACAAGTTCACCTGTAAGAGAATATTCCTTTGTCCACACCTTACTATCATGAGACAAATTCTCGCTCATCATAGCAGATGGATACAACGACGCAAAATCTACGCAAGCAACTGGATTATCAAGATACAAATCGCATTTGGGATCCAAAACAATTGCACCTTCATAACCTTCATCCATGCTGCCTTTTTCAATCACAGGCATCAAAGTACGCTTTTCTCTGCATTTCTTTGCGACAAAACTCGTGAGCTTAATGCCTTGACCGCGAAAGATAAGAAAGCTCATTGGCACGCTGCAAATGGATGACATCTCAACGAGACCAGTTAGAACATCCGCCTTGCTGAACAAATAGTGCACCAAGTTGCAATCCTGAATACAGTATTTTGCAATAATGGAACGATCGGCAGATGATCCATTTGTCAACCGGAAAATGTCCTTGGGAGAAACATCATCCTTTGCCAAACACCATCGCACTTTTTTGCTCATGTCTGGCTTCTCTTCTCCAGTGATTTCAAACCAACCTTCAGCCTTGTTTACACGTGTAACCTTGAACTTGTCGCCATTCTTATAGTAATCGGTAGAATGTCCAATCTCCTCAAAGTGAATAAATCCATCTTGCAATAACCCAGTAAGATTACCACTTTGCACCTTGGATTTGTTTGTCTTTGCATCATAAGCAATTGTCTTCACGTAATCACCAATAAAGTGACCAGCAACATAATCCAGCTTGTAAGAAGTCAAGTTTTCTTCTCTACGAAAGAAGTTTAGCATATCTACTTGAATGCGACCATTTATTTTAATGTATTTAAGCTCGTGTGTTCCACTTGCAATGGAGATGCTGCTCTCCTCAATTTTAAGACGATTTGTCGTGAAATCGCGCGAGGCAGCAACCTCGTCAATATTTCGCGACAATTTTAGAAATTCTTCGGCGCATCCGCATTCTTGGGCTCGCTGAAACATGAATGAATAATCAAAACCAAATATATTGTAACCAATAATAATGTCAGGATTCTCTTTTTGAATAAGGTCTCTCCACTTTAGCAAAACCTCCTTCTCCGTAGAGTAAGACTCAATCTCCGTATTAGCGGATGGTATGCGATCGCAGGTGTTAAGTGCAATACAGTGATTCAAGTAGGGTTCAGGTTCACCATATTTTACAAAGGTTGAACCAATGAATGTCACCTTGTCACCCTCCAATGGTGGAAAGATCTTTGAAAAGGTAAGGACCTGGTTGACTTCTTGCAGCTTTAGCTCTCGCTCCATCTTCTTGTTACAAAGAATGTCAACGATTGTTGCCTTCTTGTCAACTGTGGTCTTGGGTTTTTCATTTAGCTTTTTATAAAAGGATGGGGTTCCTTCTCCCTCTCCTTCACCTTCTCCTTCCTCTCCACCTCCTTCCAAGGTTGCATTTGCCATATTTTCAAACATGGACTCAATGCTTCCTTCCATTTGAGCAGCATCATTCTTGTTATCGCGAACGCGCACCAAAACCAAACGATCAACCATCTCGTTCAACTTATCTGTGCATTCAACATGAGTCTTAGGATAAACTACATCAATTTCATTCATCTTATCTTTTGTTGAAGCAAACCCAAACGCAGTCAACATGATTCTCTTCAAGATATTCTTGCAAAGCTCTGGCGTTATTTCCATAGACAATTTACCAAAGTAGTCCACAATGTTTCCAGCCAGCTTCTTGTACGTTTTTACTGGAATAGGAAAGTCACCGTGACTACTACTGGCCTCAATATCAAAACTACAGATCTTATAAGGAACTCGCGTTTCTTTTGTCTTTAGCGGGATGATGTCTTTGTAACTGATGGTAAATTCGTAATTGCAAGTGGTAGATTTGCATTCACGCGGAACCTCGTGCGTCTTTTTATTTGGCAATGCGACCCATCCAGAAGGGCTAATCTCTTGAATATGAAAGAATCGCAACAGGGGCGGAATATTGGACTCATAGAGTTCCGTCTTTGTATTTGTTGGATTAAACCGATACCCATTTGAATTGAGCCGCAGTTCAGTCGTACCATCATCACGTTGGATCTCCTTGAACCAAAGCTTCTTTGCCTTATTAAAAGCATTCATATTGTTGAATTTTAGCATGACAAACTTGTAGTCTTTTCCACCATCAAACCCGTACAAACGCTTTCGCTTGATAAGCTTGCATTCTACAATAGAATTCTTGTAATAATTTCCCATCACATTTTTCAAGTGCACCAAAAACATATCTTTGGTTGACATGGTCCAGTTGTCGTCTACTTTGACATAGAAGAATGGCTTATAATCGTTCACCAAAATGGAACATGTTTCACCTTCTTCATTAATTCCAAAGATTTGCATGACAAAATTGGAGTTGTCAACGCGTTCTTTCTTTTCTCCATCTTCTTCACTGCTAGCTTCTGCTTCACTAGCATTCTTGTTATATACGTTAAAATCAAATAGCCTGAAAACTTGTTCCATATTATAGTGTTTACTCTTATATATCGTCTTATTTCTAACTCAATTTTTTATTTTTTGTTTGAAAAAATAAAATATAAATAATGTGTAAAAATTGACGTATTATATTTTGAAATAAGCATTTAAAATTAAACTTAAAATTGAAAGGCGTCGCTAGTAATAAAATAATAGTACAACGGATCTTTTTACGTAGTTAAACATACATAATGAATATCACAATCATTTTCACAGTTCTTCTATTAGCATTACTCTTCTCGCCTGTAGAAGCAAGATGCCGAGCTGCTTGCAGACGGAGAAGGAGACGCGCGCGTGCAACAAGGGCGGCAAGGGATCAGGTGGAAAAGCAAAGAGCTATGGCTCTACAAGCAAAATATGTAGCAGAGTCAATGGTTGTTAAAAGTATAAGCATTTTGCACAGCGACTACTATTATAAAACAAGCGCTCTATTTTACAAGCCTCTGTGCGAGGTGATTGTAAACTCGTTTTCAAAGCAAACCAACAAGCCGATGCTTTACAATGCTATGCAAAATCTTTCACAAAATGCAAAGGACATTATTGCAAAAAATGTTACCGACTGGTACACAGTTAAAATATACACAAAGGAGAACTTTCCAAATACATATCGCGATGAAAATATGAATATTACAAAAAATTTTGACGATGTTGTTCAATACTACATAGAACAATGTTATGTGCCACCCAGGTTATCATTTGCAACGTTTGTACTAGTAGTTGCAATGTTAATTGGAGCATTCTTCATGTTTGCGCGCTAGAATTACTAAGATCCAAATATACATGGATTATACAACCACACCAAAAATAGTATAAACCCACCTAAAAAAGCTATTCCAACAAAAACGATTGCAGACATTTCAAGAAAAAAACATATTTTTTTGCTGCTTGTATCCTCTATTTCACTAGATGAATCTCTTTCCGCGCTTGATTCTCTCCCATTAGATTCTCTCCCATTAGATTCTCCTTCCATACATTTTGCTATTGGAATTGCACTTGTTGAAATAATTTCTTTTGCATTAGGCATTTCTATATCTATTATATGTAGTACATCTGCTTGCAATGGATTTTCAACTTCCATTGTTTGTTAAAGATTACAACCTATTTCTTATAAACAAGTTGTGTTTATGTTGTATTTTTCTATTTTGCGACAGCAAATATAAATATATATAAAAACAATTCAAAGCACTATTTACATTATTATATAGTATATAATGCGAACAAACACCAAATTGCTATTAGTTGCTCTATTGCATATCAAATTGGCAAATTGTTTCTTATGGAGACTTCCAATTATTTACGAGTTGCACAAAAGCAAGGGACAAGAAATGCACAAATTTACTATTTGTGAAAAAAATAATAATGTACCAGAAACTGGTGCCAATGGTAAAAAAATTTTAATATTTGAGCCTCTGCAAGAGCCACTAGATTGGGAATGTGGAGAAATTGCGTGGGATTTGGATGATGATGATAATAGCACAGCACCAGTTAAACCTGAAACCGAACACTATAAATCTCTAACATTAGATCCATTTAATATTGCGTTTCTATTTGTATAAAACTGCACAATTGCACTTTTTTACAAATTATTTTTATTATTTTTCAATTTATCTACGCATCTTGCGAGTCTTTTTTGCATTGCAAAACTGTCTTTGCGAGAATCCTTTGGGTCTATTACAATTAATACTATTTCTATATTTTTGCGACCATTTACCTCCGCCTCTTTGAACACGCGCACGTTTTCTTGAAACATGATGCCCGCGAGTTTTTGTTACATGTTTAGAATGCTCTAAATTATATGGTTTCACCTTTGATTCAATCCACTCAATAAAGGAATCTACTGAACGATCCTTTGATTTGACGGAGCTCTTTTCATACTCTTCACTAACCTTTCCTTTTTTTGCTATATAACGCATCGTAGGAAAACCAGAAACTCCAGAAACGTATTTAATCTCATTTAAAAGTTGCTGATCAACATCTGCAACAACTATATTATTGTTATGTGCATACTTCTTTTCTAAGACAGATTTAATTTTAGACCATTCTGGGCGAGTGGCATTGCATGGCCCACAACCTTCCATATAAAATAAAACAAAAATCTGCTTACCAGACTCAATATACTTATTAAATAACGCAGTATCTCTTTTTGAAGGATTAATATGCAAAAAAATCATAATATATCTCTTATAATAAAAGTAGATAAAAATAAATTAGCATAAATTAAATTCACAAAACTTTAAGAGCACGTTTTTATTTTATCGCATTGTATTATATATGAATTCCATTTTATTTATATTTATACTATTTGTGTTTTTGATTGGAGGGGTATATTACTCCAGGTGCAGAGAAGGATTTACAAGCATGGATGGTAAACAAAGATGTCCAAATGTTTTAATACAAAAAGGGGCAAAATTCTATTTATACAATTCTAAATTAGATCAGGTTCCTGGCGTAAATCCAGTAGAATTTAATAATTTAGAAGAATATGTTGAATTTATTGAATGGCAGCATGGTGCTGGAATAAGATGTCCTGTTTTGTATTTGCAAAATACATATGATGCGCAAGGAAATCGCGTATACAAGGTAAGACCAAGCGTTACTGAATTGCAAGGCGGTTTACCTCCTTCTTCAACAGGTCAAACTGCATTTCAAGATTTTGATAACACATCACAATATATAGACGCGCAAACAAATCCAGAACTACAAAACCAATCTAATGAAAATATGCTTTTTAGTGATAATGCAATGGATGATAATTGGGGGGGTCAAAATTATACAGAAAAACACGTAGAAGAAGGAAGATATGCTGGCAATGAAGTCAACATTCTTGTTGCATAATTTAAATCTTTGAAAAAATCTTAAGAATTTTCATAGTAAATTATTTTAATGCTAATTTTATAAATTCGTCAATATTATCATTGCACAATAATGTAGAAAATTTATTAATTTTTTCATCATCCCAATTCCACCATTTAATTTCTAGTAATTTGTTTATTTGTTCTTGGGTAAACCTGTATTTAATTAATTTTGCTGGATTTCCCCCAACTAAACTATATGATTCTACGTTTTTAACAACATGACTATTATTGGCTATTACAACACCATCTCCAATTGTAATTCCAGACATAATTGTTACATTACTACCAATCCATACATCATTGCCAATAACTACATCTCCTTTTGTTGATGGATGACCAGAACCGTTAAAATTATTGAATATATTGTTGTGTATGTGACCAAATGGATATGTTGTCACCCAATCAGTCCTATGATTTCCTCCCAAATATACATTTACCCCTCCTGCAATTGAACAAAAATTTCCTACTATTAATTTAGCATTATCATTTTTCCAGTGTACAATTGGATTACCATATGTATATTTTCCAAATGACATTATTTAATTAAAATAAAACCTTTATATTGTAACGTTTTATTTTATAAAGTTAATATTTAATGTCTATAATTACAACTTAAAAGTACTATTAGTAAAAATAATAAAATGGATTTAGTTAATCAAAAGTTTATACAGCTATCTAATATTCCTAGTGATATAAATGAACATTTGCCCACATTAGAAAAGTATGCAAGAGAATGTGAAACAATTCTTGAATTGGGGGTTCGTGGAGTAACATCTTCTTGGGCATTTTCACATGGTTTATTAAACAATAATAAACCAAATAAAAAATTAATAATGAATGATATTGATGAATGCAATATTCTTGAATTATTGTATAAAACTGCTAATACAGATTTAAAAATAAATTATTATTGGATTAATGATTTGGCTCTAGATTTAGATGATAAAGTAGATTTAACATTTATTGATACTTGGCATGTATACGCTCAACTAAAAAGAGAATTAGCAAAATTTAGTAAAATTACAAAAAAATATATTATTATGCATGATACTACAGTTGACGAATGGTTGGGCGAATCAATAAGAAATGGATGGAATGCATATGATCAAAGTATTCAATCAGGATTTTTACTTAATGAAATTAATAAAGGACTGTGGCCAGCAATTGAAGAGTTTTTACACGATAATACAAATTGGAAATTGCGCGAACGTTTTACAAATAATAACGGGCTAACAATTTTAGAACGTATATAAATTTTTATAAGGTGATACTATTTTTACACCCTTGAATATTTATAATGGGACGCCCGAAGGACGTCTCAGCAGAGATTCAAGACCAACGTTGCCGATAAATAAATTAAAAAATAAGCCGCTTGTCCCATTTTAAATCTTTGTCGGTGTATAAATTTTTCCAGATCTCCATAATTCTCCATAATACTTTTTTTTTGAATTCTTTTTTTGTTCAACCCTATAAGTTTTATAAGATGATACAATTGAAATATTCCTATAAATTATGCTTGAATCTACATTGCTATGGTACATATCTACTGGAAAATTCCAATTTTTAGTTTTATATTCTCTACCTAAAAGCATGGGACCAGTTGGGTCTAATGGAGATACACCATAGTTTCTATTTTTTACATTTTTAACAATAATGCGTATGCATCTCATTAAAAAAGGATTTCCTGGTTTGCATACCATAAATGCATTATATATTCCATAATAATATCCAAAATAATAAATAAAAGAATAAATTCTGTCTTTAACAAAATGTTCACTCATAGTCAGGTATTTTAATTTAAAATCATTTACACACTCAAATTTTATATCCATGTAAATGCCACCGCGAATATAAAGAACACATAAACGCCACAAATCTGCTTTGTAAGCACCAGGGATCAAAGTATCAAATGCATCTAAAACATCTTTTTTAAAATGCTGTTTTATAAATTCGCGACAATCATTATCGTCAAATAAATAATGTTCAAACTCAGGGTTATCCTCCTTTAATTTTTTCACGCAGTTAGCCATATTAGGTGGAAGATTTTTTGTATGCCATGTTTGAAAAATATTAAGTGGTATTACTGATTTTTCTGGAGAGTATTCTTTTTCCAATTCTTGCATAACTGTAAATTTGTGTTTTTTTGTTTGATTTTTTAAAATTACATGTAATAATAATAATAACGAAACAATTAAAATTGCTGCTAATATTATACCTATAATATATTGATTATCTGCAAAATTCATTATATTGTGTTTCATTTCCGTATAATAAAAACAAATATTAAATATTTTGAAAATATTTTCAAAATATTTTTAACCCTTACAAAGCACTTTTATCAATTTCCACATGTTTTGCAATAGAAGATATAACGCGAGTAATTCGCTTCTCCTCTTCTTCCTTTGTACTTCCTCCAGTAGCCTTGAGAACAATGTTTAAATATTGATCATTCTTTTTTGAATCGTAGTCTTGAGAGTCTGGATTAGCTTCTATCCAATCGTTAATCTGGTTGACATTCTTATTTGCAATTTTTCGTATTGCCTTTCGTATACGTTCTTTTTCTTGATCATTTTCCCAATTATCCTTGTCTTTAACATATAGTTTTTCTCTCTTTGTATCCGTGCAATGAATTGGACGTTTATTTACTTCCAATTCTTTCAAACCATTAATAAAAATCTTGGATATGCCTTCTTCATAACCTAGTTTCCCAGTAGTTTCAAGATCTTTTAAGGTGAGTTGAAGCGAATCTACAAAGTCTGTTAAATTCATGGCATCTTTACAAGTCTCGTTAAGGAAGAAATTCAGGTTAAAACTATTGTTCATTGTATTGTTGTTAATAACATTTGAAGACTTGTTTGCAATTTGTAGTACTTGCTTTTGCAATTCTTGGTATTGTTTTGTCTGCTCTATAATAAGTTCTTTAAAATCATGATTCTGCTTTATAATTTCAAGAAAAACCTCACTTGTTACTGGAGTATCATTACTAATCAAAGGAAATACACTTCCCGCTTTAAAACAAGTTTTTTTATGTTTGGATAACCCTTGACTATATTTGTATTCTTTGCCACATATGCACGTATAGCGCAAAATGGCGACGCCGACGTATCCATTTGTATCCATTTGGTATCCATTTTGCGCTTTTTTATGTTTATCGGTTAAAATATGTCGCTCCAAATCGCTTTTTTTACAGCAATTTACATCACATATGCAACAATAATATTTTTTAGCGCTTTTTGGCGCGTTTTTTGTATCCAATGTATCCATAATGTATCCATTGAAAAATATTCCTAAACGGTTTTTTCAAAGATGATTTTTTTTCTTTAAAAAAGTTCAGTAACAAACTAATAATTAAAAAATCTGCATTTAGAGCATTATGCTCTCAATTCATTTTTTCGAAAACAAGTAGAAAAAAATTCCCAAAAGTAAATTCAGAATTTGAAAATGGACAAAAATAAATGTCCAAAAGGCCTTTTTGTCCATGGGTCTTGGGACCCAAATAGTTTGCATTTACCTACATGATGTAGGGCCGAAGTTTTCAACTATTTATAAAAATTTACCTACATTGATGTAGGGCGTTGCCTACATGGATGTAGCATGGATTTTGCAAATTTTGAAAATTTTGCCCTACATGAATATAATGCAAAGCGCCTATTGGCTGTCTAAAAACTTCATTGAATGATTCAAATTTGTGCGAGCATTATGGTAAGCATTTATTCTGGCAATTCCTTCGTGATGTTCTGGTCCGTCTTTCTTCAAATTTAAAGCCTCTTTTAGAGCAAGAAGATTCAAATGATCGTCCATATTGATAAGGACATTTTCATAATCACTTCTGTACTTGTCTATTAAGAGACCATCCTGAATTTGGATTGATCGCGCTTTAATAGCAGCTGCATACCCTGAAGCATCTCCGGCTTCTCCATAAGAATCAGTTTTTTTATTTTCAGTTGCAGACTTATTTGTTAACCCTTCTACAACTTGAAAATGCAATTTCATACCTTTTACTGCTAAATAAACTAAAAATAGAACTGCAAAAAACAAGCCAATCATTTTAAAGAGGTCTTCTTTCATTTATATATAATATGAATTATTTTTTTAATTCATCTTATTTTCCATATTATTTACATTGGTTTCTTTGTTAAAACTTTTATAATTGAAAATATGCGATTCAACAATTTGCATAACAAAAAACAATTTGTGAATGTAATTGTTAATAAAAGCACAGTAGTTTTATTTTTTATTAAGAGTGAGAGTAAAAAATATATTACAATTGACACAATAATTGCACTATAATTTGCAGTCATAACATATTTGTACAATGTGTAAAATGCCCAAAGCAAAACCAACCCAAACAAAACGTCCATTATAAAAATGTTAATATTAAATTTTTACACCGATGAAGATTTGTAATCAGACAATCATCCACAGAAGTTTGCATTTTTATTTCATTTATTGGTAAAGTTGCATTTGAATATATATAGTAGAGTTCTCGTCTATGAATCATATAGACCTACTTTTCTTCTAACATCTATAATTTCTGGGAAAACTAGTTTTCCAAAGGTGTTCCATGTTTGCTCTGTAGGATTAATAATATAAATGATCCTCGTAAGAAAGTTTTCTTCTATTACCCTTTCTCTTGTTTCTTTATCAACATATTTACTGTTTAATAACGCAATTCCTTGTTTTTTAAAGTTTCCATACAATGGCCCATGCATTGAGACAGCACCATATTTTTTAACATTGCAAAGAATAGTTTTTTCTGCGCTTCTTCTTAAATTAATACACTTTGATTTTATTTTTACTATAAGGTACATGCATTTTTCTTTATTATATTTTGTTAAAACTTTTAATCCAACTTCCTTATTACGATTATTACTTACTATGAAAGTTGACTTAACATCGGGCGTTAAATAATCAATAGTATTTTGAGTTGGTTCTATTATATAAATTAATGTTGATGTTGTATTATTAAGTCCATTTCCTCCGCGATTTTTTTTCATAAAATGATAATGATTATCAAAACTTGTACAAGACAATAGTGGGTGAGTATTTTTAACCTTTGGTTCTATGTGATAATTTACATAAAAATGTTTCATTAGCGTGCGGTTTGGCAATTTAATTGGCCCAACACTAGTTGCTCCCGTTTCATTTACTGCACTTAAAATAAGGTTGCATGCAATCATCATAAAGTAATCATTTGGTTTGTTTGTTAATGGATACTCTTTATTATTTGAAATAATGCTATTATTTCTAAACGTCAATCTAATTCTAAGTCTATTATCAAGATCTTTATCAAAATAGCGCGGAGATTCACCAGCAACATAATAATGGTTTGAAATGTCAATAGGACCATATGTATTCACATTTGATGAACTGTATGCATTGCATGCAGCTGTATATGCGTTATCGTATAGCTGATTCTCATCTACATTCACAGTTGCATTTATTGCATAAGTTAAAGCATTATGAGTATGTGAATCATAGTTCTTAATATATTGGTGGTTTTCATTAGGATAGGGATAAGGATCATCTTTAATAAATTTTTTTTTGCTTATAATTACAGCAATATATATATTTGCAAAATAATTTATAACTGTATCTACAGTTTTATTATCGCTTCCATTACTAATAAAATATTTGGCAACATCTCTACATTTTTTGATAATTTTTTTATACCATGAACTTTCTTCATCTATTTCAAGTTCTTTTAATTTAAATATATTTTTTACAATCTCCGTGCAACTTTTATAAGCTGGAACATCAGGAAGCAAACCCTCACTTTCTATGTAATTTGTCAGTCTTAAGTTTCCCGCGTATAAAAAAGCGTTGCTAAAATTATTGTCAGTCCAATGCTTATATGTGGAAGATGATATAATTTCTATGCATTTAATTATATCGCATTTGTAAAAAGTAAATGTTCCAAATTTTCTCAAATCAATTCTTGGTGAAAAATTAATACGTTTAAGATTTTTGCACATATTAAAAACTCCAACTCCAATATATTTTACAGTTTCGGGAATGCTAATCTCTTCAACCAAACTATTATGAAATGCGTAATTTGCAATACAAATTGTACCGTGCGGAACTACAAATTTTTTTGCAGAACCGTGATTGTCATTGGGATTTAAAGTTGGACTAATATAACGTATCAACTTTGACTTGTCTTTATTAAATATTGCATTATTGTAGGAAGAAAAATTTTTATTATTTTTATCAACTTCTACTGTGCCAAAAAAAGAATCAAATGCTGTTTCACTAATGATGCTAACTGCTTTTGATATATATATTGAGGGACAAGGTCTGCTAGGACAATCTGTGCAATTTCTAGCATCATTCAATATCCAATTTTTAAAACCTATGTTTTTAAACATATAAGGTGATAACTTATTAAGATTTTTTGGTGTTGTTATAACTCCATCACTAGAAAATAACTCAAATACAGATTCTCCAACGCTTCTTAAATTTGGTGGAAATTCAATGTTCTCTAAATATGCATAATTTGTTAAAACATGGCTACCAAAACTTGTAATGCGATCCCATATTAATTTTGCTTTATCTTTGTCATTTGGAGCAGGATAACCAGTTGACTGAAGCATGTGGAATGGTCCATGCAAAAGTTTTGTAAAATCTTTATTAAAAAGCATTCCTCCAACTGATGCAAAGTTTTTATTTTTTTTATCAACGCGAAACTTGACGTCTGAGAAAGTTTTAAATGCTGTATCTGCAATGATTGTTACATTTTTTCCAATAAAAACATTTTTTAAATTTGGACAGTTGTAAAATGCAAATGGTGAAATTCTATATACACTATCAGGTAATTCAATATATTCTATGTATTTGTTATTTTTAAACTCGTTCCTAACTACGCAATAGTTCCCTAAAATCTTTGCACCAAATGGTTTATGTGGAAATTTTGGCATATACTCTTTAGGATTTTTTCCAATCTCGCATTCAAAGTAATCAACCAGAATGTCTTTAGTTCCTTTAATGCTAGTGTCAATGTCTGTACTGGTGTACGGTACTATTTTTTCATTATTTATAGTGTTTTCTATATAATTTTGCTCCAATCCAAGAATTTTTTGTTTTTTTATATTTAAAACACCCTCTTTGGACTTGTTAGCTAATTTTGAATTTTGCAAAAATGCACGATTATTTGATCTATAACTTTGCATCCATTCAAGTATTTTCTGTTTTTTCATATTAAAAATACCATCTTTGGAATTATGTGACAAGGAAGTATCTAATCTTGAATTTTTCAATAACGTATAATTATTTGTACGTGGCATTGATGCTAAAGAAATCTTTGTCATTATAATATAATATAACATAATATAATATTATAATAGGGCGCTACGGGTAACGATCCCGCTATTATGCTAATTGTTCCGCAACAGAACATATCTCAACGCACGTCATTTTAGTTCAGATTTACCTTCCCTCCCACTGTCTTGCAGGGGGGCCCGAGATCCAATTTATACGCTGATAACGGCTACCAAATTCCTTGATAGAGTTTAAGACTAATTGCACTATATGCAATATAACTTCATTTCTTTAAGAATTATACTCCAGACTTTCTAACTACAACTAGCATCCTACCTCCATGGGCGCCCTATTTATTCTTATTAAAAATAAATAGGGACCATAATAGATTTTTTCTTTTTGTTTTATTTTTGTAACATTGAAATTAATATATCTTAATCGAGGCGCTACTGGAATCGAACCAGCTTTGCATGCTCACCCTGTTTTGCCACGTAAATAATTTCTCACGTACATGTTTATCAGCCGGCATCGCTAGCGAATCGCTAAGACACCGGGCACACATGCGAATTGTTCCGCAACAAAAATATCTTCATCTTGCAAGAGGTTTCATCTTGTATACCAAAATAGATACCTTGACACAGACTCCTTGCATATGATAGCGGCTACCGGATCCCCCGGTAGAGATTTAAAATTTGAAATTTAGTTTGGAAGTGGTGTGGTATTAATACATTTTTATTGCAAAAAGTGGTATTTCACCAACGACTACACGAAGACTGGCGCCCTCGCTTCAAAGTCTACCACCTATCCTACATAATGCAAGAAACGCATTAACAATACAGGGAGAGAGACTCGAACTCCCGACCCCCTCCCTTTTTAAAGGGGGTGCTCTACCAACTGAGCTATCCCTGCAACCATCCCAGACAATGCCAAAGTTACTACTCTAAGCAAAGAACAATCAAATTATGCAATAAAGGTAGTACACAAGGTGGTTTCTAAACCACCATCGTACTTACAGGTACCGTCAAACAAAATTTTGTAAAAACTTGTATTCTTCCCTAACCGTGTCTAGCAAACTGGGCTTCCAACCCAAATTCCAAATTTTTTCTAAGATTAGCAACCTTGAAGGATTTGCGCCACTTAGAGACCAACAACTCACATCTTACCAGCCATGGGCGCCCCATTTATTCTTATTAAAAATAAATAGGGCGCAAAAAATTAAACAGTTTTTATATTACCTAAAGAAAATAAATTCCTAGACATTTGCACCTTTTCACAATTATTACACATTTTACAAGTTTATAAAATGTGTAAAATGGCATACCTGAAAGGCTTTCTACTATTATAATTTTATTTCTATATCAATAAATGGCGGTAAATCTAGACCCATTAAATCCTCTACAGTTTTAGGAGTAGGATCATGAATATCAATTAATTTACGAAAACCAAAAAGTTCTTTTTTTGCCCGATCTCTTGTCATTTTGTCTACATATTTACTGTTTAGAATAAATGAAATGGAACTGCTAATATAAGAAAATCCCCCGGCTATATTAGTAGGGCCATATATAGCAAGCGCCCCATTTTGATTTATTAGTTTTATAAGTTTTTTTTTTGCATCTAATAAATAAGTTGCGTAATTTCCAAATAAAAATATTTTAACATATATACATTTATCTTCGTTGTCGTTATCATATTTTGCAATAAATTTTATAAGATTTGGTGCTATTTTAAAATTTTTTAAACAATCAAGTGTTTTTTTTGTTGGTTCTATTACATAAATGGTAAAACATGCGATATTGTCGGTTTTACTGATAGAGGAGAGCACGTCAACATCTTGAGGATTTCGATCGCCATGCATTCGTTCCCTAATTTTTCTTGGAACATTGCGAAACGGGTCTCTTCCAGTAAAAGATCGTGCAATACGGGAGCCAAAATTTTTATAACTAATAATCATATAATTTTCACGAATCTTTTTATCAAAATGATAATTTGAATAAAATTTTGCCACTAATCTTTTATTTGGAAATCCTATTGGACCGATAACATTTGCACCAGTGTTTTTTGCAGTATTTACAATAGAATTGCATGCGAAATCCATCAATTCAATTGGTGTCATAGAAATTTTATTATTTTTTAGCAACCAGTTTCTTCCAAAATTTTGTAAAATATTATTACCAGTGATAATAGAACCATTTACAATTTTTAACCTTATTCTAATTTTTTGTGTTTTCACGCTTTTACTAATAGTTGCATCATAATTAACAATATTAAATTTATTTGCAAATGCAACCATAGCTTCTTTAAAAGAATTAGTTCCAGAAAAACAAGTCAATTGATTACAATCATTTTTATTATTTGAAATAGCCGCGCTAACTTTATTATTTTCAACAATTGTAGTAACTTTCTTAGAAACGGGAGCAGTTATATATGCATTATATGCAGCATTGTATGCAGCATTGTATGCAATATTATATATATTACTAAAATCTTCATTCAATATAGCTTTATTTGCAGCATTAAAAGCAAGCTTGTCTTCTTTAACTTTGTTATTAGAAGGCGCACTAGAATTATTAATTTTTTCAAAATAAATTCTAGCTGATCCTACAGCTAAATATACAATTGCCGCCATTGTTGCATTTCTTTGAACATTTGCATTATCGTATCCATTAGAAATTAAATTTTTTGCAACCTTTTTATATTCATCACAAACTTCCTCGTATAATGTTATAGTGCTTTTAAATGGACTTTTAACATTTTCATCTTCAACATCATAAACTTTAACTTTGTTTGATACAAATATATGTTTGACAATCTTTTTGAAATCCCTTAAACACGGAACATCAGGCGTTAATTTTATTTTATCATTGCCCGCTATATAATCAGTCATACGTACATCACCAGAAAATAAAAACATATCGCTACCAAATTTATCGTCATCGTCCCAGTTTCTATATTGACTAGACGATATAATTTCTATGCATCTATTTATATTACATTTTTTAAAAGTAAAAATTCCAAATTTGCACAATTTAATTCTTGGCGAAAAAATAATGCGTTTAAGATTTTTGCAAGATTTAAAAGCACCAACATCAATATTTTTTACAGTTTCTGGAACAAGAATTTCTTCCAATAAACTATTATAAAAGGCATATCCTTTTATATTAACCACTCCATAAGGAATAGAAAAGCTAGTAATAGATTTCTTTAATGTTGGAGGTAAACTAATATACCGTATTAATGTTGATTTGTCCTTATTAAATATGGCATTGTTATAAGAAGAAAAATGTTTATTATTTTTATCAACAGTAACATTTCCGTAAAAAAAATCAAATGCAGTCTCGTTAATTTGGTTGATTCCTTTTGATATATATATATTAATAGGTTCATTAAAGGCACCTTTTGCTAAACCACCTGTATAATTAGATGATAAATTTTTAAATAAATACATAGATAGATTATTAAGATTTTTTGGGGTTATTAAAGTACAATTGGATACAGTTAATAAATCAAAAGCAGAGTCTCCAATGCTTCTTAAATTTGGAGGAAATGTCATATTAAAAGAATGACTATAATTTGTCAAAACATGTCCGCCAAAACTGGTAATATGATCCCATAATAATTTGTCTGGTTGATTTGGAACACGATAACCATTTTCAAAAATACTAGGAAAATCTCCATGCAAGACTTTTGTATAATCTTTATTAAAAAGAATTCCTTCAAATGACGCAAATTTAGGATTTTCTTCACTAACTTTAAATTTAATATTTGAAAAACTATTAAATGCTAATTCTTTAATAATTGATACATTTTTTCCAAGATAAACTTCTTTTAAATTAACGCAATCACTGAATGAATAATGCCCAATTCTTGTTACAAGACTATCTGCAAATTTAATAGATTCTATATATTTATTTCCACAAAAACCGCGTCTTTTTGACATTTTACAAAACTTTCCACAAAGAGTTATATTAAACGGAGTATTCAATTTGTTATAATAAACAAGAGACCCATTATTAAAATTATGTTCAATATTTTGAACTGCAATAGATGGATTAACTTTAATAATAGCTTTTTCCTTATTCAAAATATTTGGTTTGGATGAACTTACAAGTGATCTAGAAAAAGAACCAGGGTTTGCTTTAACAGTATTATTTTGTGAACCACATTTTAAAGCTAAAGTAATATTTGACATAGTATATAATATATAGATAATATAATAATATTAAAATATTATATTATGTAGGCGTTGCAAGAATTGAACTTGCATACTACGTGAATTGCTCCATAATGACAACAGTCCAGCATAACCTCAAAATGGCTACCGAAAAACCTCGGTATTTTAGAAACTATCTTGTAGCATCTTCCAAGGAAAATCTACAAGTTAGTATTTTTTTTGCTCTAGTTGCAGCCAACCTCAGGATTAGCTTCTAGAAAACTCCAAATACAACTCACATTCTACCAACTTTGGACGCCCAATTTATTTTTATAAAAAATAAATTGGGTCCAACACATTCAAAAATAAATTTTATACTATATTGGTGCAGTTAAGATGAACTGCTTTCTATGCATCGTGTGCAGAAGGTAGTCCCTCTTTTTATATTACCTTATTCTAACGCAAATTATAAGTTATAATGCAATATACACATATAAATAAATATGCATTCAAAAGCCGAGAATTTAAATGTTCATTAGCAGCGTAAAAACTTCTTTCCTATAATAGCTAAAGATAATATTTTTCTAAATTTTAAAATTTTTTAAAAATATATTTTTCCCCTAAATAAATTTAATAATCCAAATATTTTGAAATGTTTGAAATAACCGTCTTGCTTATCCTCCTAGTTTGACCCTTTGAATTTGTATAACTAATATCTTTTAGACAATTTTTATCCGCCTTAATACAAGAAATTAAATTGCCAATAGTATTAAAATTTTTCATTATTGCAATAGCAGATACTGAACTTATTCCAGGTATTTGACACAACATAATCTCTCCAATATTATCTGCAGTTATATTTTCTTTTTTAACCTTTTTTACTACACTACAGTAATCCTTTTCCTCTTGATCATTAGCATTTTGATCATTATCATTTTGATCATTAGCATTTTGATCATGATTTTGATCATGATTTACATTAATATTATGTGCTATTTGATTCTTATAAAAAGGCATCTTTCCGTCTCGCGCTCCTTTAAATAATTTATACGCCATATTACAAATAATTAGCGCAGTCTCTTGAATGTCATTACTTCTAAAAACTGAAAATCCCTTATAATAATTTAATGAAATAATAGATGAATATAGTGTCATCTTGTCCATTCTCTGCTTAAAAAGATTGAATTTAGTCAAATCTCCCTCAATTAAATAAATAATATTATGATTATGCGTATTTGAACCATTTAAACGATAAGATTGTTCTTCATAACGCCCATCTTTAATACTCGCAGCCAAATCATTCAGCGACTTTCTCTCAATAATAACCTTCTCCTTAAGATTCTCATTTTCTTCCTTTTCATCTAGTAAAATAATATCGCCAATTGGCAAGTTAACTACTTCTATTTGCAAATCTTTAAACGATGGGCTACAGCTAATTATAAATTTACAAGCATTTAATAACTCTGCCTCTCGGTTATCCAAACGAATGATCATTATAGTAAGTAAATGACAAAGTTATTATATTATTTTTTACATATATTATTTAATTTGCACAAAACTAAATAATATATATGTAAAACGACAGGCGTCAATATTATAATTAGGTTTAACCCATATTTCCACCGTGAACGGCGCTGTATCCATACTTCTGTGTCTGGATGGTTCTGTTAAATTTAAAAAGACAGAAACGAGATTGAATGGAAGTATTAGTGGCTCTAAGTAAATAAGGGTTGCTTGATAAAAACCAACCAACGCTTGGGGCCAAACCGCCTTTCTTAGGACCACCGCACGTGGGACGATTGATAATTGACGCTGCATTGCGACTCATTTTGCTACCGCTCATGTACACCATGGTATATACTACCCAAATATTTTTTTTATTTAAAAAATCAAAAACCCTAAATATTTTGTCTTATATAGAATTTTTACCTTTGCAAAAATACGAAAATAAGACAATTCTAAAATCAATATAAAATCAATATAAAGTTAACCACGCTTAATATATATTACAATGACTGACGTAAAATCTCTTTTGCACGACGACGACATAATTAAAGGTGAAGATGGCTTGATTTGGAATCCATATAATCCGCAAAATGCTGAGATTACATTGAATGAAGTTCAATCTATTCTCACTCATTATGGGCTACCTTCAACAGTGTATAACTTGGAACTATATAAAAGAGCATTTGTCCACCGTTCTTATACAAAGCGACCTCAATATGAGAATCTACAGCAAAATATTCAAATTAGTGATCGTCCGGAAAATTGTCTTCCGCTAAAAACAAAGTCCAATGAACGCCTAGAATTTCTTGGAGATGGCGTTCTTGAGTTGGTAACAAAATATTACTTGTACAAGCGTTTTCCTAAAGAGAATGAGGGATTTATGACAGAGAAGAAAATCGCCATTGTCAAAAATGAGGCTATTGGTAGAATCGCCATGGAAATGTCCCTAAATAAATGGTTAATTCTTTCACGAAATGCAGAGGAAAAAAAGACGAGAACCAATCTTAAGAAGCTGGGATGCCTTTTTGAAGCATTTATTGGAGCACTCTTTCTAGATTACAACAAGATTAGCATACATGATGATGAGGGATGGTTTACTGGATTTTTCTCAACTGGACCAGGGTTTCAAATGGCGCAAAAATTCATTGAAACCATCTTTGAAAAGCATATTAACTGGATTGCCTTGATCCAGAATGATGATAATTACAAGAATATTCTACAAGTGAAGATCCAGAAGGAGTTCAAGGTCACGCCTCATTATATTGAGATTAGTCATGATGTAGATGATGGATACAAAATGGGAGTATACTTATGCATTGGACAACAAATTTATAATGTTTCTTACGAGGATGCTATACCTATTAAAACGATAAAAACATTTGCTGCAATGCACGAATATATGGATAAGAATGATGGAAAAATTTTTGTGTTCATGGGAGAAGGCACCCATAAGATTAAAAGAAAGGCTGAACAAATTGCTTGTAATGAGGCACTTGCAGAGATTGGAGAAAATTAAATAGTTTTTTATATTGAAAATATATATGAACCCTTTAGGCCTATATACTGAACAATTAGCAATAAAACCTACCGATTTAGAGTGTCGCCCAGTAAATGTAAATATAGGAGGCCCCGATATTATAGATGAAAGAGGTGAAGAATACAATGATGACGATTTTAAGGAGCGGCTTAAAAAAAGTCGTATGAAAAAAGTAAGTGTTAAAGAATCAATGGGTATAGGAAGAGCAACAATAGATATAGGAAAAGAAACTGAAATTTCAGCTAAACCAAGGAAAATTAGAAAACTTACTGAAGCTTCATTAAGAGGTCTGGAAGAGGGACAAGAAGCGGCAGCAGAAGAAGACGAATTTACAATTGAATTACCAACAACTAGTCGTGCAACAGCCAGAAAAAGACGAACAACCAAGGTTGAAAGGGGTACAGAGCGTTTTGGTCCTGGTTCTATGATTCAAATTGGAGATGTTCCTCTTTCCAAAAGATTCCCAAAACCGCAACCACCAGTAAATATTATTTCTTCCAATTACTACCTCAATAACCGCGAGATATTTGTAAATTTCATAAATGATCTATTTGAACCTTATCGTCAAGAGTTATTAGATGATGAAGCGGGCATTTCATGTGAAAACATTGGAAATCAATCCAAGGATTTTTCATTGCTAACGCATCAAAAAATTGTCCGCGACTACCTAAATTTGTACACGCCTTATCGTGGTCTTCTTTTATATCACGGTCTTGGCTCCGGTAAAACATGCACATCAATTGCAATTGCAGAAGGGATGAAATCTGGCAAACAAGTCATCATTATGACACCCGCATCACTCAAGCGAAACTACATTGAGGAGATAAAAAAATGCGGTGATGTTATATACAAAAAAAATAATTACTGGGAGTGGATTTCAACAGAGACCAACCCAGAAGCTTTAGATACATTGGCAAGTGTGCTTGGTCTTTCCAAGCAATATGTTAAAAGGAGGAGAGGCGCGTGGTTAATAAATGTGTCAAATCAAGAAGGTCTCAAATCAAATTATGATGTGCTAACAGCTGAACAAAAAGCCAGCTTAGAAGAGCAACAAGACGAAATGATCCAAAATAAATACAAGTTTATTAGCTATAATGGTCTAAGAAGTGAAAGACTTCGGGAAATGACGGAAAATTATACGGTTAATCTTTTTGACAATGCAGTTGTCATTATTGACGAGGCGCACAACTTTATCAGTCGCATTGTGAATAAAATTAGCAAGGAAAAGGCGCAAGAAGTGGATAAAAGGGGACAAAAAAGAGGCATGGCTAGCGCGCTTTCATTAAAGTTGTATGAATTCTTGCTAAGTGCATCAAATGCGCGCGTAGTATTGCTCTCAGGAACTCCAATCATCAACTATCCCAATGAGATTGCCATTCTATTCAACATTCTTCGCGGATATATTAAAACATGGAATTTCCCATTGGATGTTAAAACCTCTGCAAAGATTAACAGTGAGACGCTATCAACAATTCTTGAAAGAGAACGAGTTCTTGATTATATTAGTTATTCCCCTGCATCCAAAGTTTTAACTGTAACAAGAAATCCATTTGGTTTTATGAACAAGACTGATGCAAGAAAAGGGTATCAAGGTGTTGAGGGAGTATCAATTGGGGGACTGGATGAACGTGGTCAAATAAGCGACGAAAGTTTTGAGCAAAATATTATACGCATTTTAAGACAAAATGATATAAGCGTATTACCAACTGGCATTACAGTACAAGTGAATAAGGCTCTCCCAGATAAGTTGGACGATTTTATACTATGGTTTATAGATGGTCAAACCAATAAGGTAAAAAATGTTGAGCTGTTTAAGCGCCGTATTATTGGATTAACTTCTTATTTTAGAAGTGCCCAAGAGGGTCTAATGCCCTCATTTAACAAAGCTGGGGATTTTCACGTTATAAAGATTCCTATGAGCGACTATCAATTTGGCGTATATGAGCAAGCAAGACAACAGGAAAGAAAAATAGAAAAGAATTCCAAGATGAAGAAGGGTAAGATTGACAAGGATGGTATATACAAGGAACCTTCTTCTACCTATAGAATCTTTTCTCGTCTTTATTGCAATTTTGTCATGCCAAAGGCAATTGGCAGACCTTTGCCAGGAGATGGAAAAATAGAAAACATTGAAGCTGCGCTGCAAGAAGTGGAAGATCAGCACGATGATGTAGATTTTACAGGTGAAGGTGAGGTTGAAGGCGACGAAATAATTGACGAATTTGGCGATAGATCATATCAAGAAAAAATCAAGGCCGCCGTAGAACAATTGAGCGAGCATTCGGCCGAATATTTGTCAAAAGAGGGATTAGAGGTTTATAGCCGCAAATATTTGCACATATTGGATAATATTCAGGATCCAGAGTACCAAGGATTGCATCTTGTCTATAGTCAGTTTAGAACGCTTGAGGGTATCGGCATTTTTACAATGGTTTTAATCCAAAATGGCTTTGCCCAGTTTAAAATTAAGAAGAATTCCCTTGGAGCATGGGAAATTGATATGCAAGAAAAAGATCTTGGTAAACCAACCTTTGCACTTTATACTGGTACGGAATCAGCCGAGGAAAAAGAAATTATTCGTAATATTTATAATGGTGATTGGGGACTTGTAAAAGAACCTGCAATTGTGGATCGTTTAAAACAGATGTCAAGCAATAATAACATGGGGCAAATAATCAAGGTTTTTATGATTACTGCTTCTGGTTCAGAGGGCATTAACTTGAGAAATACCAGATATGTTCATATCATGGAACCTTATTGGCATCCAGTTCGCGTTGAACAGGTGGTTGGTAGAGCTCGCCGTATTTGTAGTCATCAGGGATTGCCCAAAGCACTACAAACTGTAGAAGTGTTTTTATATTTAATGACATTTACACCTGAGCAGATAGCAAGTGATGCATCCATTGAGCTTAAGCGTCAAGATCGCAGCAAACGTCTCTACATGGTAAATCCTGGTAAAAAATTAGCACTAGAAGAAGGTAAAGAAGAGGAAGGCGAAAAAGGAGAAGAAAAACAATCCTCCGCTAAGAAGGCAGAAAGAGAAGAACTTCAATATGTGCCATTTACAAGTGACGAAGCTCTCTTTGAAATATCTACTATAAAGGAAGAAGTAAGCTCTAATTTAACAAAGGCTATAAAGGAGGCATCCATTGACTGTGCAGTCCATGCAAGAGCTGGTTCTGGTGAAAATTTGGTGTGCCTCAACTTTGGTAATCCCACAAGTGAAAAATTTTCTTATACGCCCTCTATTAGTGCCGACGAAACAGATAAGATTGCTGCTATTAATAAACGTACTATTGACTGGGAGGCAGTAGAAATTGAATTAAATGGAAAGAAATATATTCTTAGAAAGGGAACCGAAGAGGTTTACGATTTTGATTCAGTTCAAATTGCATTAGAGAATGGTAGATCTCAGCCCATATTAATGGGATATTTAACAGAGGAAGATGGTGAATATGTATTTACCGCAAAATAACCATTTCCGCGGTCTTTAAGTTCTTTTTCTTAAATAATCTATTGTTCAGCCTCTAATGTGGGAGAAGGAACATGAACAGTTGGCGGTTGCATCTTTTGCAAAAATTCTATTAATGTGGTTTGATTTTTGATAATTATATCAATTTTGTTATCCAATTGTAAAATATTTTGCAATAAATTTTCATTTTCAATTCCTTTTTCTTCCCTCGCTTTACTTTCAAAAAAGGATAAGGAGGTGTTTATAGGTTTTAATTTAGAAAAAATGTCATTTGTAGAAGGGATGTTTGCATAATTTGAGTCAGGTTTCATTTGATCAAATAAATTTTCTCGTACATCCATGGATATGTTTTCATCCTTGTCAAAAATGCGCATTTCATTATTTTTAGCCCATGAAAGTTTTTTTTGTTCATTTGTGCTAGTAGATCTATTTGCATTAGTATTTGCAGCAGTAAGATTAATTACATCATTTTCAAAAACCCTGTTTCCCACCTCTTCATTTTCAATCTTAATTAATTTAAAATTTTGTTCATTAGAAACCCTATTTTCTGTTTTTAGAGAAGTTTCTTGTGGATGCAACCAGTTTTCTACCGCAGCCTTGTTGGTATTTGAACCGCTTACAATTTGATCAATTTCAAAATTTCTTTGACGCATAGTTTCAGCTATTAATGATTCTATATTTTCTAATGGAGTATCGTTAACATTGTCTGCAAAATTAGGTGAATCTGGTATTTTATGCATCATTGAATTTTCAAACTCTTTTTTTCTTTTTTCATATTTCTTGTCAAATTGTTGCATTCTGGCTTCTTGTATGTCCTCAACCTTGTATAACCCAGCTTTTACGTTTTGTGCATCATTTAATTGTGTTTTATTTTCGGTTATTTTCATAAAACTTAGGATAAATTTTTTATTAATGTCAATTAGGTTTTTGAAATTTATGCGTTGTTCATCAAAAAAATTTGTCATTATTTTATCAAAATTAGAATGTATTTCAGTAATTTCCTGAGAAGTTTTATTTTTCAAAGCATCTTCCTTTAATACTTCCCACAAGGTTGAAGCATTTTTATTTGTTAAAAATTTATTAACGCCCGTCATTATTATTGAATATAAACTTACATTTAATAATAATTTTATATCATAATTTTAAAAAATAATAAATGCTAAAAGCTAAACATCAAATAAAATATTCTAAAGTTGATCATTAAAATAAACTTTTCTAAATTTTGCCATATATTTATCATTTAAAATGTGTGTTTTCAAATATTCTTCTGTTATCTTGTCTTCTAACATATTGGAAATGAAATACAAAGTATAAATACCACATTCACTATCATTATATTGATGTTCAACTGGATAATTTTGGTCAAATTTAAACTTAATTGACGGTTTTAATGTTTTTCCTTGTGCAATAACGCGATCTACAAATTTTTTGATTCTTGGAGGAATTTCATCGCCCCCACTATCAAAGTAAAATATTGATTTGGATTTTACATTTATAAATAGAGAAACCCAGTGCGAACCACTCAAATAATGTGGATCAAGGTTAAAAACAACACCAAATTTTTTCTTACCCTTGGAAATTTGCTCCTCTAAATTAAAATGACACAACTCCTCCCAAACACATTCGCCGTAAAGCTTAGATGTGTCAAAATCAATTGGTGATGGGCCTAAAAATTCAAAGCATTTATAGGCTTTTTCATATTGTTTCATAACATCCAATATATCCATGCTAGATAGCCAATCATCTGGTTTCTTCTTCCATTCATCTGGAGAAGCAGGAGCAAATGATTCTAATAGTTGAGCATCTGCATCCCCCTTTACAAAATTCTGTTTTAACCAACACGATTCTTTGTTGCAAATATTAGACATATAATTCTTTAATTGTTCCCATATATCTTTTGCATTATTTGTAGTTATAGCCTTATCAGGATGTCTTTTATTCCAGAGATCCTTTAATTTATTTAGAGATTCATCATTAAAACAGCTAAAATTATTTTTATCAACCTTTGGACTACACTGTAATTTTATAAAATCTTTTCCTGTGCGTATTTTACGCGATACTTGGGTCATTGTTTTTTTCATTTTCCTGTTTTTCCTTGTTGGATGCTTGTGATTTTTTCTTTGTCTTTTTGTCTTTTTTAGAGTTTTCTTTTGAAATTTTTGTAGATTCTTCATATTTATTAGTGATATTATTCTTTTTACAAATTCCTTTATTCTTCAGCTCAGGATCCTTTAAATTAATATCTTTTTGAAGTGGAATAATTGGTGGATTTGGCGGCTTTGTAGTCTTAATCTTTACAAAGTTGTCAAGAGGTCCCTTATTTGTTTTAATTGTACGCATCAATAATTTGTCAGCATCTGCTGCTGTTGTAGAAATGTCTTCTTTGCCTAATGCATCGTTTAATATTTTAATCTCATGATAATCTTCTTGAATAATATCAGTTTCATCTAAAATTTTAAAATAATTAATACATATTTTTACATAATTGTCAAAAGAAACTTTAACATCATGTAACAAATTCTCTGGGCCCTGATTCAACAAAAGATCTCTGGACAAATTTAATATGCGTTTTCTATAAAATTTCTTATCTTTGCGCTCGCAAGAACTTATACCTTCTTTTTTCTTATTCATGAATTTAGCATGCTGTTCTTTACTCATTAAATACTCCAATGTTATTTCATTAACTAAATTTGCAGACATTTGCTTTATATTATTGTATATGTTATAATGTGCAATTTTTAACCGCATCTTATAACTAATTGGTAAAGAATATAAAACTTTCTTGTTATTATTTACTATATATAGTAATGAAGTTGTTTAGAGTATTAGTTTCTCTTTTTTTCATTGCATCTGCATTCATAAGCGCATTTGATCCAGAAGCTGTTGCAGAATTAGACGTTGCTAAGTATACAGGAAGATGGTATCAGGTTTTGCAGGCTCCTACCAATAAAATATTTCAAGGAAAAGGAACATGCTTAACTGCAGATTATGGTGTAAATTCTAATGGAACTATTAGTGTATTGAACGCACAGGTTGACAAAAATGGCAACTTGGAAGAAATTTCTGGTTACGCTTATTACAAGAATGCAAGCGAACCTGGGAAACTAACAGTTTATTTACAAGGTACTCCATTTGATGGACCATATTGGATTGTTAAGCTTGGAGAGGAAAAAAACAATGAGTATCAATATAGCATAATTACAGTTCCATCACAAATTTCACTATGGGTAATTGTTAGAAATGTAGATGATTATACCAAGTATTATGAAACTGAAATTACAAATTACTTGAATGCGCAAAAGTATCATTATGAAACAGTTGTCCAAAATACGGATTGCAAATATGCATCATAATTGTTAGACTATTTACACCTTACTTTTTGGAAATAGAAATACCAACCAATTCAAATACTAACACATCACTTAAAATGTATTCACTTGGTATAAAACAAAATCCGCCGTTGTTTCCTTTATTTGAAACTGGATTAATAGGATCTCCATTATTTCCCCAACCAGTTCCCCAAGAATTGCGCACTATATAATAGTCGCCATCTTTATACTTTGTCCAGCCAACAATGTGCATACAGTGTCCTCCTTCAATAGTTTCTTTTGTAACAACTGGCATTGGAACAATACCCGTTTTTGCGACAGCATTTGACAAAAAACTGGTATAAAGATTCATTCCAAATGTTATAAATTGATCATTTAATAGTGCATTCTTAATAGCTTTATCAGTTTGAGGGATTGACGTTTTTGTAATATTATGGTCAAGATTTGCACCTTGGTAAGCTTTTATATTTGGCAACTCTCCAAATTTATTTTCATTATAAACCCAATTTGATTCATTTGTTATTCCATATTTCAAAAATACTGGAACTGATGCTAATACATCTAATCCCCAATCCTGCCTATAATCTTCTCCACTTGCTACTAATGCATTGTGATATAAATATAATCGTGAAGGCAACTCTCCTCCAATTAAACTTTGAACTATTGATGCAAATGAATTTGACACACATGAACCAAGAGTACCTTGATCTACAATGGGCATTTTAAATTTGCTTCCAAGAGTATAATTATCTGGATATACTACTGCTTTAAAATTTCTTCTTTTTTTTTCGTTTATAATATTATCATCTTTTTCATTTTGTAACTTAGCTTGTATTATCTTTTTATGTTCTTCAATGTGATCTTTAGAACGTGAAGGAGCGTGATTTAATTTCAAATGGTCGCCAAATTCGCGCTTGTTCATTATTATATATTATTTTTATATTTTAAAATTTACAAAAATAATAATTAAAATAAATAGCTCTACAATAAATACATTAAAATTTTGTATTGGGTTATATATTTATCGATGTAAATATTCAAGGGTGTAAAAAATAATCTTCCCAGTCCCAGAAAGTACAATCGCCAATGCAAATTTTGTGGTCATCTGTTATCAAACAAGAAAATTCCTCTGTAAATAACTCGTGTTGTTTTATAGCACCAGGATAATCTTGTACTTTTATAAACTTGCCAAAATTATTTTTAATATAGTGAGAACCAGTTACAAATATTGATTCTCCTAAAACTCCTTTTCCGACAATTTTATAAAGATCTTCATTTCCAAAATTATCTATTCGCATAACACTTCTAACGCGGCTTCCATTTTCTAAAATACTTCCCAAAGGAACATCTTTCATAAAACATATTTTGCCATTTTCTAATATTACTTTTGTTTTAGGGTGAAAACATTGATTTGGTTTGGCGAGGTTTTGAACCATTTGTCCCATAGGACCATGCCACATGCTAACCATGGTTTTATTACTACCATCTAATACATACATAAGAGTTACAACAATGCCAATAATTTTGCTTACCAAATCTTTAATGCTAATGGTGATTTTTTGAAAGGCAATTACCAAATTTAAAAACACGCCAAATACATTTTCAACGATGCTACCAATAAAGTTTCTAATAACACTAAGCATATCCCGAATTCCTGCAATATTAGTAGAAAGCTCATTGCCAAGGTCTGTTAGACCAGAGGTGATGTAATTCAATGGAGAAAGCAAATAACCCATATAGTTGGTTTGCATATTTTGAACACAATAAGTAAAATCCTCACTGATGTTATTTGACAATGGCATAAACATAGGATTGCATCTATATTTTGGCCAGTCTTTTTGAATTTCATTCATCATTGTAAAAAAATATAGGGCAAATATTTGAGCAAGGAACCCTAAATTTATATATATAAAATTAATCCAGTTTTTCCCTGTTGGCATAACTTATATTATGAATATATAATTCTTCGTTATTTGTATTCTAAATAAATAACTAATATAGAATACAAATCTATAAACACAATCTATTTCCTGTATTTTCTTGATTTTCGGTGTTTTCTGGATTTTTTTACTTTCTTGGTTCTTCTCTTTTTACCTCCACTCATGCACCCCCAATTTACTGAATGACTTTTTCCTCCACTTTTGCCTCTGCTTATGCGTCCCCATTTTTTTGAACGGCGTTTTCCGCCTGCTTGAGCTTGTGAAGCTTGAACTGCAGCAGTGCAACTAGGACCTTGTCCTATGCAATTATCAAAACCACTTTTTTGTTGATTTGATACAACACCTTCTACGGTTCTATTTGAAACATTTTGGGCAGTTTGATTTCCTGCAACTGGACTTGGGACAGAAACAAGTTTTGGTGAAATTACAGTTTGAAGAGCTCCACCGTGTCTATTTCTGCGTATTTTACCGCCAGAAAGGTTGATTACATTAACCTGTGCTTTATCATTTGCAGTGGCTGTCTTAACCGCACCGTCTCTATAAGATGATGCACCATGGGGAGGCGCAGTCATTAACATTGGTTTTACTGTAGGTGTGGACATCTTATATAATATTACTATAAAATATACTTTCCAGCAAAAATAAATATATACTTTTGTTCAATGATTTAAAAATAGTATTCTAAAATATATCATAACTGATAATGGATGAATTTCAAAAGTTACAACTCCAACAAATGATCAAGGCAAATGATACTGCCGACCAGACTGAAAATATACGCAATTTAAAGCACAGTCAACAAATTCGCGAGGATGTGAATACGTTGATTATGTTGAAGAAGAAGTTTGGTAGTGACCCAGATCAATTGAATTTAGAAGCAATGGTAGAGTGCACATTCTTGTTCACGTATTACACGGACATTTACAACAAGGTGCGAAAGGATGAGATTGATCTTCAAATTCTGTTTCAGTTCTTGGACGTATTAAAAAAGATAGAGGATGGCGATTTGGACCAGCATGAAGGTTCATACGAGGTAGGAATGTTGTTAAAGAAGTTGTACGTTGATAGCGCACTTAGAAAGGCTGACAAGATCAACAGTCAATACGAAGAAAAGGAAGAGCAAGTTAAGCCAGCTGTTAACATTTCATGGAGGCAGTTTAAGAAAATAAATTCTTCTTCGCCAGCAATGTCTTCTTTGCTATAAATTTTTCAACATAGAAAATAGACTTAAATATATTTTGCTAAATATACTTAAGATCAAGAAAATGATTCAAAGTAAAATTACAAAAACGTTGGTGATTGTAGAATCTCCCGCAAAATGTGGAAAAATAGAATCATATTTGGGCCCAGGATACAAATGCGTAGCAAGTTTTGGACATTTGCGTGAAATAAACTCACTTGATGCTATTGACGTTTCAAATAATTTTCAAACCAAATATACTATTATTGATAACCCGCAAAAGACGCGACAAGTAGAACTTCTACGAAAGGAGATTGCGCTAGCTGACGAAGTCATATTGGCGACAGATGATGATCGCGAAGGGGAGGCTATTGCATGGCATATATGCATGCTTTTTGATTTACCAGTTCAAACAACCAAGCGCATTATTTTTCATGAAATCACGGAAACAGCTATTCGCAATGCAGTTGCCTCGCCAAAAACAATAGATATGAATGTGGTAAATGCACAACAATCTCGTCAAATCCTGGATTTACTAGTGGGTTTCACAATTTCTCCCGTGTTATGGAAATATATTTCCAGAACCGCAGAACATAGCTTATCTGCAGGAAGATGTCAAACGCCCGCACTACGCATTGTATATGACAACTATGTAGAAATCAAGGCTGCCCCAGGAAAGCCTTGCTATGATACAAAAGGTTACTTTACAAACCTTTCTCTTCCTTTTGAACTAGACAAGGATTATGAAACAAAGGAAGAAGTTGAAAGTTTTTTAGAGAATTCGGTAAATCATGATCATATCTTTACATGCTCGCAACCAGAGCCAATTGTAAAACAACCACCTGAGCCATTCACAACTTCCAAATTGCAACAAGCTATAAGCAATGAATTGCACATATCTCCAAAAGAGACGATGAAACACTGCCAAAAATTGTATGAGGCTGGTTATATAACTTATATGAGAACAGATAGTAAAAAATACAGCAAGGATTTCATAGACTCAACAGTAAAATACATTTCAGCAAACTATGCAGACATGGGATCACAACTAGATCAGTTCTTAAATCCCAAGTTGGCCTCTTTGCAGACAAATTATAAGGAGGAAGCTAGTAAGGAAGAAGAATTGAGAGAAGATGTAGAAACTCCTGTTATAAAAAAGAAGATTGTCAAAAAAGAGTCTGTCAAAAAAGTACTAAAAACAAAAACCTCATCAAAACAAAAAGTTGCAGCACAAGAGGCTCACGAAGCAATTCGCCCAACAAATGTACAATTAAAAGATATTCCAGAGACGTGTGAAACCAAGGAGCGCCGCATTTACAAAATCATTTGGGAAAACTCTGTTGAAAGCTGCATGGCTCCCGCAAAATACAACAAAATTAGTTCAAAGATCCAAGGATTTGACGCGGCGGTCTTTAAGTACTTTTGTGAACAAATTGTTTTCCCAGGATGGAAATTGGTGAAGAATAAATATGAAAAGGTTACAAAAGAATACAAATATCTACTTACGTTGGCCCAGAATTCCGTATTGGAATATAAAAAGATTACTGCATCGTTTAAATTGACAAATATAAAGTCGCATTATACGGAGGCAAAGCTTGTTCAGCTTCTAGAAGAGAAGGGTATTGGGCGTCCATCTACATTTTCTATGCTTATAGATAAGATTCAAGAACGGGGATATGTAAAGAAGGAAGAAGTCAAGGGTCAAACCATGGAATGTATAGATTTTGTTTTGGAAAATGATGAATTGGTAGAGTCTAAAACGATGCGAACATTTGGTCACGAGAATGCAAAATTGGTAATTCAACCCACTGGAATAATGGTAATAGAGTTCTTGATAAAATATTACAATGATATTTTCAATTATGACTATACAAAGGAAATGGAGGATTCTTTGGATGAGATAGCTCAAAATAAGAAACTCTGGTACACCTTGTGCGAGTCAGCATTTTCTTCTATGCTCACTCTTACTGACAAATTGAAGGAAGAAAAGAAGGAAGAAAAACAAGAAATAGTAATTGATGCCTCGCATTCTTATATGATTGCCAAGTATGGTCCAGTAATTAAATGCACAAATGCCGACAAGGTTGTCAGTTTTCTTCCCGTAAAGACCGATATTGATCTAGAAAAGTTGAAGAGAGGTGGATACAAGTTGGAGGAAATTGTAGAAAGCCCAAAGACTACAGATATTCTACTTGGCAAATACAATGGTCATGATTTGCACCTTAAAAAGGGAAAATTTGGTCTTTATGTAACGTGGGGCGAACATAGCAAATCATTGTCTTTTCATTTTGGTAATAGACCAATAGAAAATGTTACCTATTTAGAGGTTATGAGTATTTTGGATAAAGATGGATATTTAACTAAAGGTGATAACGACAAACAATCAGGGGAAAGACAAATAAATAAAACAACGTGTATTAAAAAGGGAAAATACGGGGATTATATATACCATAAAACGGCAAAAATGAAAAAGCCAGAATTTTTTAAATTAAAAGGCTTTCCAGAAGATTATAAAACCTGCGATACCGAGGTTTTAAAATCATGGATAAAGGAAAAGTACAATATAGAATAATTCAAATTAGATTTCTGGTTTAAATAGATTATATTTTCTTTGACTTTGTGGAACTAGCAATGTAAATTCTAATGTAAAAGAAAAATCAAATCCACCAAAATAAACTGGTGCACCATTGTGATATCTAAGTTTTATTTTTAGTTTTCTAATACGCTCTGCGGGTGGATTGTATAACATATATGAGTCAATATCATTATCAAACCACTGTGATATAGGTGTAGTTGGAATGGCAATTTTGGCAAATGCAGAGTTTACAACACCGTTTGTTTCATTTGTGTGCGTTGTAAATTGATTAAGTGCCCATGGCATAGTTTCATCTATGCAATTCATTCCAGCAATTTCCAAGTAAAAATGCGAAGGTCCCATGACATTTATTTTAAGTGGGGCTACCGCATAATATATTTTTGCACCAGGTAAAGTTGGTTCGGGTAATAACCAAAAACCATTATCTCCTGGACTTATTTCTCCGTAGAAAAATCTAGGATATTCACCATTTGGAGGACTAAATGATGGTGCAGAACACCTTGTAAATCCCAAATAAGAAGGTAGACCCCAATTATTAAATTCAGGATATATTGCTCTTTTATTGCATTCTGATTTTATAATTACACTTTTATCAAATATAACAGAATTATTATTAATTAAAAACTCTGAACTTTTATTGCCAAAAAAAAGTTTCTGTGCAACTGAATTGTATACAATAATAAATTGAGTGTAACCAACTAGTTTAAATTGAGAATTTAAATTTAGTGCAACATATTTAGGCACAGTAGTTAGAGCTTCTGTTATACGCTTTGAAACAGCATCATTAAATCTATTAGTTAATTCAGTTGCCATTTGGAATGGATTATAAAAACCTTCATCAATAACAATTAAAAAGTCTGTGTTTCTACTAGAATACAAAATTTCATATATTGCATCTTGTAATGGATCCGCAAGTCCATATTCACCCGGGCAATAAGGGTTAATAATTCTAAATGCCATAGATATATTATTTTGCAACTCGGAAAAAGTACTGTAATTTGATGGAAATGTCCAACTGCTTAATTTTACGGTTTGTACATTGCAGTAATCTTGAGGCAGTTCTATCTCAAATTCAGTAGATACTGGATATTTTACTATATCACGATCTTCTGAGTGAATAGAAATATATTTTCTATAAAGCATATAATCTTGTGAATTTGGTATTAATGGATGTGTTGAAGTCGTATTAAATTTGCTCATAATATATTTATTGTATATATTTTATATTAAAATTACTCTAAATCTAAATACTTTATTGTAATATATTTGCAATTGTCGCATTAAAAAATAATATGAATTTTATAAATTAAGTAATAAAAATTTTAATATATACATTATTATTATGTCGTTAGAGTTTGCAATTAGTAATTATGGTGGAAAGGTAGGAACAACTTCAACGTATGTCAAGACATTTAATCCAAATATACCAACACAAACATGGATTTACGGCGAATATAATAATGGTAAAATAATAACAACTGCCATTCCAAAAACAGATGTGTATATCCAAAAGGATTTATATATAGAAGGCAACATTGTACAATTATCAGACGAAAGATTTAAACAAAATATTGAAATCCTTAATAAAGACGCATGTGACTTGTTAATGCACGTTAATCCATGTAAATATGAATTTATTGGAAAAGCTGATGAAGGACAACACTATGGGTTTATTGCGCAGGAAGTAGAAAAACTATTTCCTGCTCTTGTAAAAACTAACATAGATGTTACATCAAAAAAAGAAAAAAAGGCTGTTAATTATTTAGAATTTATACCACTTTTACTATTGAAAATTCAAGATTTACAAATGCAGATTGATGAACTAAGGTTAAAAAATTAACAATTTTACACCTTTGCGCATTTCATAAACTTGTAATAGCGGGAGTTTTTGAATGTACAATGGTATAATAATTTTAAGCTTTATTGTCAATGCTTAATAATTCTATTTCAAAATATAATGTGGAGTTTGGAGGTATTATACCCTCTACTCCTTCTTCTCCATAACCTAGATCAGGGGGGATAATAACGTATCGTTTTGTTCCAATCTTCATATTAAGAAAAAAAATTTCATTCCACCCCGATATCATATTATTATCTTTTTTAAGTATAAATTGGAAAGGCTTTTCATAAAAACTTGAACTATCAACCTTTTGCTTTGCATTAAATTTACCTAACCATAAATTATAATTTACTGTAATTTTATCGCCTGATTTGCAAATTGCACCTTTGCCAGTGACAATATTTTTATATTTTATTCCGGATACCGTAGTTATAAATTTTGAAGGACGACGAGTAACACTTGACAATTCAAAGCATTCATTGACATCTCTTTCTTTTGAAGAAGGGAACATATATTTATAACATATTTATATTTTTTAAATATTTGCAAATTTCACAAGTTTACGAAATGCGCAAAGTAACCGTTCCATGCCACTCATAATTGCCCGCTTTGAATGTGCAATGGTGTAAAAAATAATAACTATTTTACATTCAAACTTCCACTTTGTGACTCTAAATAAGTGAAAGGTACCATTGATGTTTGAGCATGTTAATAAAAATTGTGTAAATTCAACTCAATTTGTAGTTAACTTAGTTATAGTAGTAATATTTTTGATAAAGTATATTTTATTAACATTTGTAAATAAAATATACAACTATTTTAATAATGTCCGGATCTAAAAGTATTATAGATCAAACCAGTAGCAATTTTGTAAATGCAAAGAAAGGAAATTGGGTATATGATTCATTTTTTTCAATTGCATATGCTTTTATTGCTGGTGGTCTTGTATTAGTTTTAATGACAACATTTACTGTTAGTTATTCATCTTTAATAGGATCAATATTGGGTTATTGTGCAGCAGGAGTTGGTATTGCAATGATTGGAGGATATATATTTTACACATTGTCTACTGCAGAAAATCAAGCAAAATTTACATTTGGAAGTGTTATCTATAGATTGACACCATTTATCACATTGTTAAGCATTATATTCATGTCTGTTTATATCATTGGTACATATCTAGAAAGAATTTCTTCTGGAAAAGTAACAGGATTTTATAATGTTTTTACTGTTATTTCTACTATATTTGTTTCATTACAAGTTTATATCTTATTTAAAAGTTCAAGATCTGCAAAATTTAGGGAAGATGGAATTATGAGCAACACAAGCATTTCTTCAAGTTACTTATTATCGGTACTTAACTTAATTATTGTCGTTACACTTGGAATTGCTCTTAAATATTATTCAACCGACGGATATCAAAATATGATACCTTATTAAATCTGTTCACCATTCATTCTAATAAATTTATAAGTAACCCCATAACTTGTTTCCATTTCCCAAATTCCAGAAATCTTTAATAAAAATTCACTTGTTGAATTTATTTTTTCGTTATTATCTACAAAAATTTTAATATTTCCATTGCGAAGTTGCTCTGTAATTTTATATTGAGGTAGTTTATTTCGTATATTTACTTTTTTAAGTAAACCCTCTTCAATTTGACGAATATTTTCAATTAATTCCCTATGTAAATTTAAATCAAAATTGCATTTGTGTTTATTATAATATTTTTCATTTGATATAATATCTAATGAAAATGTAATATATATTCCATTTAACACAAATAATGTATTTGAATACAAAATTCTAATAAAAGTTCCATCTGGCATGACATTATTTTTAATAGGTTCACAAAAATATAGGCATCCTTCTTTGTATTGATCCAATCTTTTAACAATATTCATTTTCTTTGACGGTTATATATATAAAGTCTTTGTTTTTAAGTAATAAGTGCTATAATAATATACACTTATTACCTCTTGGTAAACGCATTTAATAATATTTTTGTAATAGTAATAATACTCAATTAAAATTTGAATTACTAATGATACAATTTGATATTCTTCTATTTTTAACTTTTAACATTATATATATTTGAGTAATAAAAGCAATAAAAAGAATATTGTATATATTAATAGTCTTGTGAAGTAAAATGAAATTTCATGAAACCCACTTTGAAGAATACATAGGATCAAATCATCGCGAAAATTTGCATCCAAAATTGACAAAAATATACAGTAAATTTCCCGAAAATATCCACGATTTAAAAAATCTTATATTTTATGGGCCTCCAGGAGTTGGAAAATACACTCAAATGTTGTCATCTATAAAAAAATATAGTCCAACTGATTTAAAATATGAAAAAAAAATAAGCGTGAATTTTTTGAAGCAACAATATTTTTTAAAAATTAGTGATATTCATTTTGAGGTAGATATTTCTTTGTTAGGATGCAATTCAAAACTATTATGGAATGAAATTTACATGCAAATAATTGACATTATTTCAGCAAAAACAGAAAAAAAGGGAATTATAGTTTGCAAGAATTTTCACGAGATACATAGTGAATTATTGGAAATTTTTTATAGTTATATGCAACAAATTAATAATAATCTAGTAGATTTAAAATATATTTTATTGACAGAAGAGATAAGCTTTATACCTGATAATATTATAAATTGTTGTGAAACAATTCATGTCCCACGCCCAAGTAGATTAACTTACAATAAATGTTTGGTAACAAAGGTCCCAGCTGGTCTAACTCTAGAGAATATTACAAATATTAAAAATATCCAATCATCAATTCATGACTTGACACAACCTTATAAAATAATTTGTGATAAAATTATTAATGAAATGATCAATATTGATGACTTAAAATTTCTCAAGTTTAGAGATCTTTTATATGATAAATTTATATATAATTTAGATATTACTGATTGCATTTGGCATATTATTTCTACCTTATTAACACAAAAAAAAATTAAAAATGAAGATTTATCCAACGTTCTTTTAAAGACATATTCATTTTTACAATACTACAACAATAACTATAGACCCATTTATCATCTGGAAAATTATTTGTTTTATTTAGTAAAACTTATTCATGGATTTGAATAATAAAAAGTGTAATGATAAATCTAAAGATGATATCCCAATATTAGTATTTAAAATGATTGCAACTATTACAACTATATTTGCAATCAAATGACTTCAAATGAAAAAATGGATATTCAGCTAGCGTGTGATGTCTTGGAGTTAGATTTTTTGAATATTATGAATATAACACCAGAAAGTTTAAAGAAAAAATACCATAAACTTGCTTTACAATATCATCCAGATAAAAATGGTAATACTCTTGAAGCTAATGAAAAATTCAAATTAATTAAAGAAGCACACGAGTATTTAAGATTTGGTCTTGTGGGGGACGAATACGAATTTGATAGAAATAATGAATCAAATGCTTTTTCTTCCTTTGATTCTCCTGGAGAAGAGGAAAAAGGGTCTAATGGATACCTTCCAATGCTTGAAATCTTTATACAAACTATTATAACCGGAAATTGCTCTCAAGTTATATCAAATATTATAAAGGATATTGTAGTTGGATGCAAAAAAGTTACAATAAAACTATTTGAAGATCTTGATAAAGAAAGATCAATTGAGGTTTATACTTTTTTAACGCGCTACAAAAGTATTTTATATATAAGTGATGAGACAATTGAAGAAGTGAAAACAGTTCTTATAGAAAAAATAAAAGATGATCAAATAATTGTAGTAAATCCAAGCATTGATGATTTGCTTGATTGTAATATATACAAGCTCCATATAGGTCCAAAATTATATTTAGTACCATTGTGGCATAATGAATTATATTTTGATGGATTATCAGGGGAAGATATCATTGTTAAATGCATTCCAGATTTACCATCTAATATGAATATAGATGAAAAAAACAACCTAATTGTTAGAGTTTCAATTCCTTTTTCTTCCTTGCTTTTAAAGACAGAGATTGTTTATATTGATATAGGGAAGCAGAAATTTGGGATACCTGTAAATAGGCTCTTTATAAAACCAACCCAACAGTTTACAATGAGAAAATGTGGAATTGCACATGTTATTGATAATGCAAGTGATATGTATAATATTTCACAACGAGCAGATATTATTTTTATAATAGAGTTTTCTTAGAAATGTAAAATTCAAGTTTTATAATTTATTTTTTCACGCAGTATTTTTCTGTTTTCTATTATTTTTTTACCATTTCCAATGGGGAATGTAGTCTCACATTCCCTATTTACTAATAAATTAGCTAGCGTTAATCCCTCATTTAATACTTTATCTGCACAAATTTTACAGGGTAAAAACCCAGTATTGTTATTTGGTATATAATTTTTTATCATTGTGCTTTTATATTTTATATCCATAAAATGTTTTATACAACATTCTGGATATCCAAAATATCGTCCTTTTTCTTGAAAAGATAGCATTTTTACAGTTACAAATATTTATAAATTATAAAAACATTCAATTTTTTATTTTAGACTACATCGTTGAATCTTTGTCGCTATAGAATAATTCAAATGTGATTTTACACCGATGAACATTTAAATCGCCGGATTTTCGGCGATTTATTAGTCACAGAGGCAACGTTACCTAGGACATTTTCAATGTCCTAAGGTGTAAATCTTCAAGGGTGTAAAATATATAAAAAAAATTTTTATATATTTTATTTGTTTTTATTTTTTTATTTAAGCCTCGCCAGCTGCCTTCTTGCGGACAACCTTCTTCTTCTTTGTCTCGGCAACTTCCACTACAGGCGGAGGAACAGGCACAGGAGCAGGAGCAGGAGCAGGGACAGGAGGTGCAGGCTCATCATCCTCTTCCTCCTCCTCGCTCTCCTCATCGCTGTCAACAACCTGAGCACTGAGAGCACTGGAGTCAACCTCAACCTCATCATCCGCTGGAGGAGCAGCCTGCTTCTTTAGACGCTCCTTGTCGCTGGGCTTGAGCTTGAGAAGGCACTGGCCAGTAAGTGACCCCTTAGGACGCTGAACAACTGACTGGATCAGCTTCCAGGTCACGCCAAACTTGCCGTTTGCAAACCAAAGACCACCACACTGAAGAACCGCTGCAAGATGAGTGCCCTTTGCCATAAACTCAATAGGAGTTGCTCCAGGAGTAGAACTGGGGAATAGCTTGTTCTCATCCTCATCATAAACCTCGCACTTCCAAACTCCATCCCAGATGGGAACCTTTACGCGAAGCGTGGGAGACTTGGTCAAGTCGGGCTCACCAGTTGCCTTGTCCTTAGGGTACTTGAGCATAGGAGTCCAAAGCGCGTTCACGACCTCAGGAATTGTATGAACCTTGCCAAACCAAGTCTTGGAATTAGTAAGAGCATCGGCCTTGATCTTGGCTTCAAGTGCCTGCATGTTACTTAGGAATGCCGACGCCTCTTCATTTGGATATTCGGCAGAAGGGAATTGCATAGAAAGCTCAAACTTTCCATTTCCCTCAAAATCAGTTGCCCCCCACGTTAGCATGAGTGGAGTGGAAATACGCAAACCAGTGCTTGTAAGCGTATTAAGAATATTGACCCCCTTACCTCCCGCGGCATTCGCCTTGGGTGCGGAGTACTTAATATTATTAGAATCAAAATGGGTACCGTCAACGATCGTCTCTGCCATGGCTGTGTTGTACTTTATATACAGCGACTATCTTTAAATCAATTTTTTTTAGAATCATAAATTCACACCTAATTTCCAAAAATTGACACGTAAATGGTCTTTAAAATCTTATATATATATAGTATAAATGGCTCAAAAAGAAATCTCCATAATATATATATTTGAATGATTCAAAGCGTCCATTCTAAAAAAACACTTTGTTTAGACTTAGAAGATTATTTAACAAAATTACATCAAGGCTGCGAAAAAACTATGCAAGTGCAAAAGAAAATGAAAAAGGCTAACAATGAAAATTTTGAGATCCCTTCATTTAATAACTATGAAATAATTTTACAATACAATTACAATGCACAACAATTAAAAGATATTGCCAAAAAACACAAGTTAAAGGTAACTGGAAATAAACAACAATTAGTCAACAGAATTTTTGTCTTCCTCAAACTCTCCTCTTTTGCTGTTAAATTACAAAAAATTTGGAGAGGAAAAATCCAAAGAATTTTTAATGAAGCACACGGACCTGCGTACAAAAATTATAAGTTGTGTACTAATACAACAGATTTTTTTACAATGGACCCCCTTGAAGATCTTCCTTTGTTTAATTTTTTTAGTTATAAAGATACTGATGGGTTTATTTATGGTTTTGATATTGTTTCTATTTACAATCTCATTTATAAAACTAAAGGTCAAGTATTGAACCCATATAATCGCAATGAAATTCCTCTAACAATAATAGGAACTTTAAGGAAAGTATTGCGACTAGGAAAAGTTTTTAATATTGAAATTGATACAGAAATAAAAGATATTACTAGTGAGCTAACAAATAAGAAAAATATTGAACTAAGAACACTAGATTTGTTTCAAAATATAGATTCTTTAGGAAATTATAGTAATTCTACGTGGTTTTTGAGCTTAAATAGACAACAATTAAACAAGTTTTTAAGAGAATTACTTGATATTTGGAGTTATCGCGCTCAATTAACAAATGAAACAAAACGCCTAATATGTCCACCAGTAGGAAATCCATTTAGGAATATTTGTTTGCAGTCAATTAGCCAAGAAACCAGATTAGAACATTTGCAAAAACCAATATTAGAAGTAATGGAAAAAATGGTAAATTCCGGGGTTGATAAAGATAGTCGTTCTTTAGGAGCCTATTATGTACTTGGCGCATTAACATTAGTAAATGAAAATGCTGCATTATCATTGCCATGGCTTTTTCAATCGGTCGCGTATTTTTAAAAAATTTTAGGATCTAAGACCTTTTCCAATCACAAATATATATATTAAGCTCTTAAACGGTTTAAAAGGAACCCACTTTAGTATAGTATAAGATGCCAGCAAAGAAGACATCCACTAAGCCCACTGACGCTCTTGATACTACCGCTGTTGCGGTCCCAGTTGTTGCACCCGTTGAGGTTGCTGCCCCTAAGAAGACTAAGACTTCCAAGAAGGTAGCCGAGAATGCTGCCCCTGTTGTTACTCCGGTTGTTCCCGCTCCTGTTGAGGAGGGAGCAGTTGATGCCTCCGTTGATGTTGAGGCTGCACTCGCTGATCGTTCAGTTGAGTTTCTTGCCAAGCTTCAGCAGGCCACACTTGCCCTCTCCTCTCTTAAGACTGAGTTCCGCAATCTTGAGAAGGCCTGGTCACGCGAGCTTAAGGCTGCCCAGAAGGCCAGCTCCAAGCGCAAGCGCAAGTCTGGCAACCGTCAGCCTTCGGGCTTTGTTAAGCCCACCCGCATCAGTGACGAGCTTGCCACTTTCCTTGGAAAGGAGAAGGGTGTTGAAATGGCTCGCACGGCGGTAACTCGCGAGATCAATGCTTACATCCGCTCCAACAACCTCCAGGATAAGCAGAATGGTCGCAAGATCAACCCCGACTCCAAGCTTGTTGCTCTTCTCAAGCTCAAGAAGGAGGACGAGCTCACCTACTTCAATCTCCAGCGCTTCATGAGCCCTCACTTCACCAAGACTGTGAAGGTTGAGAAGGAAGCTGTTGCCACTGCTTAAATAGTAAGCTCAATAAATTTCTAGATGCAACAACCACTAACAACAAAAAATAAAACCCAAACATCATAAAAATCTATAGTTTATGCTATACATTTTTGAAATACTTATATACCCAACCCACTCGATAAAAAAATAATAATATATTTTTCCATTTTAATCCAAGAAGATAAACCCCTCTTCTTCTAGAATAGCCTTCATTGCATCACGATCTCCTTGACAATTTGCAATTCTAATCTTTTCAAAATTTTTCAAGTTCTCATGCTTTGAAGATAAATCAAATATTTCATTAATTCTTTTCAACAAATCTATATCATGCTCATGCTGTTCTACATTCATTAACCATTGGTAAAAACCACACGATTGTCCAG
>Ga0209188_1000079_pt1 | contig 114385 bp, 95 predicted proteins | sample C_130625_EF_Meta_FD_187307 | JGI IMG/M metagenome (GOLD analysis project Ga0209188, IMG submission 187307) | Freshwater microbial communities from Lake Croche, Canada to study carbon cycling - C_130625_EF_MetaG (SPAdes) (version 2) | ecosystem: Environmental > Aquatic > Freshwater > Lake...
TTATATCACAAAACCTTAATCCTGTAACACAACTAAATAGAAAGGCATTTTTTACAATTGCACTGCCTGAATGGGTTGCTTTTAGTAATTTAATTTCATCAATCGTTAAGGCATCTTTCTTCTTTGCAGTACCCTTTACTTTTTTTTCTACAAAGTCGAAAATATTTGTTTTCATCAACTTTTTACGATAAGCGTTCCGTATCATCTTTTGAAAACGCTTGTAATAACTTCTAGCACCTTCACCAGTACTGTTGGTTTCTAAGTATTCAATAAAACCCTCAATTAATAAAGCGTCTAAATTGTTAAAAGTCAAATCGGACTTGTTTATTTTTTTTAGGTAGGCAATGAATCTGTTTGTTACGCCCTGTATATTCCTAATGTCTTTTTTATCATATTCTTTGATGTAAGATTGCATCCAGTTAGTTACAATTGTGCTGTTGCCAGCATCTGAAACCATATTGTAATTATTGGCTTCAAGTTGTGCTGCTCTCTCTATTGCTATCTTTTGGGCTAATTGAAGGTTTGTTTTATTCGCTTCACGATCTGCAAGGTTTGAAGGCTTTGCAAGTTGCAAGTGTTTTAGCGTTTCAACTTTTCTCTGGCCGTTGTGGTAAATATCTAGCCTCAATGTTATTGTACCGTCTGAATTCTTTCTCTTTCTTAATGTTACACTCATATCCTTTGATTTACTTTCGTTATCTTTTAATTTCTCAAAGGTATGATTTTTTATTTATTGTGTTACTTGAAAAATGAGTTCGAGTAACAATAGAGTAACAAAAATTGAGAAAACAAGGTATAATGAAAGGAAACGAAAAGAAAGGGCTTTAAGCTGAAACCCTTGCTGGCATTGAGTTTCAGGCATAAAAAAAGCCCGCTAAAAAGCGGGCTTTGTGCCTCAGGCGGGAATCGAACCCGCACCTCCGTTGCTGAAGACAGGATTTTAAGTCCTGCGTGTCTACCAATTCCACCACCAAGGCAAGAAAAAAAAATTCCATCTTTCAAAATGATGGAATTTTTTTTGAGCGAAAGACCAGGCTCGAACTGGCCACCCCGACCTTGGCAAGGTCGTGCTCTACCAAATGAGCTACTTTCGCATTATTTATAAGAACAATCCCTTGTCGGGCTGCAAATATAAGAGCCTAATTTAAACAGCCAAATTTTTTATTATTTATATTCAGGCTTATATTGAGAACTGCTTTGAACTTCTACATCTGGCTTTCCTTTGTAACGGTGTTGATAAAGTCTATAACAACTACCTAAATTAAAACAGATAAATGAAAATACAGTTAGATAAAATAAAAACTTTGAAGAATTAACCCAGTTTTTAGTAAAATCTTTATTGTTTTCTAATTGTTCTTCCTCGTGATGACTCATAATTTTCAAAATTGCTGTGCAAAAATAAGGTTCAAGCATATACAACGTAAAACCTGCCAAACATTTTTACAAATTTTATTTCTGATTTACTATTTCTTGAAAGAATTGCTTCTTTTTAATAAAATATTGAAAAACCACACTTCCATTATAAACTCCATCTAATTTACAGAATGGTATTTTAGTTAATGAATTTCCTTTTAAACCCTTTAACCAAATACAAATTACTGAAAAGTGCGCTTTCGAAATTGCATTAAAAAAGTCAATATCTCCTTGAAGTAATCCCTTCCAAGCAGAAATGGCATCTAATAAAAACCTAAAAGGAATAATTGTTAGCTTTTCACTTATAGTTAAGTTTTTAGAAAGCATTATTAAGTTGTTTCTAAAATTTAAATAAACTTTTGTACCGCCTCTTGGGAGAGTACCTGCACCTAAGTGATATACAACAGATTGAGGACATGCCATTATTTTATATCCCAATAATTGCATTCTCCAACACAAATCAATTTCCTCTTGGTGGGCAAAAAAAGAAGCATCAAAACCAGATAATTGGTGAAATACATCACTTCTTACAAACATAGCAGCTCCACTAGCCCAAAATATTTTTTCTGTTTGTTCATATTGTTTTTTGTCTTCTTCTAGTATATCAAAAATCCTACCTCTAGAAAACGGGTAACCAAATTTGTCTATCCAACCGCCACATGCCCCAGCATATTCTAAAAACTTTTTATTGTTATAGGACAATAGTTTTGGTTGACAAGCAGAAATAAACTCATTAGATTCCATTAAACTAATAATGGGTTCTATCCAATTGGGCGTTACCTCAACATCTGAATTTAATAATACATAGTACTTGCTTTCTATTAGTTTCAATGCCCAATTATATCCGCCTGCAAACCCTTCGTTTGTTTTATTTACTATTACTTCTACAGTTGGAAAGTTTGTGCTTAAAAAAGTTAAAGAATCATCTGTAGAAGCATTGTCAGCTATTATTATTCTTTTATTACTATAAGTGCTATTGAGAACAGATGGAAGAAATGTCTCCAAATGTTTTCTCCCATTATAATTTAAAATAACTATGGCAACTGTGGGTTGTGCTAATACATCCATTTTGGCGAAAATAAGGTTAACAGCATAATGATAATGTAAAGCCGAAGAAGAGTTAGTAAAAAAAGAGGCTGCCTCAAAAGAGACAGCCTCATATAAAGCTTGGTTTGTTCAGCTCTAAATATTGTTTAGTAAGTAGCTTTCATTTCTACCCTTCTATTTTGTGTACGTCCCAAAGGTGTTTTATTGTCAGCAATAGGCTTTTCAGAGCCATATCCGTTTGCAATTAAGCGTGAAGCCTCAATACCTTTCTTTTCAAAATAAACCTTGATTGCATCAGCTCTCAATTGAGATAGCTTTTTATTTTCAATAGCCTTTCCTGTATTATCCGTATGACCCTCAATAGTAAGTTTGGTATTAGGATATTTTTTAAGTATCTCGGCTACTTCATCTAGCGCTTTAAAATTATTTGATGCAATAACAGACGATTTAGCAGCAAAAAGTACACTTTGAGCCAGTTGATTCAGCTTGGTTTGAATTTCTGGGCAACCAGCATTTTCTTTTACACCAGCTACCGTAGGACATTTATCCTCTTCATCATTCACATTATCTCCATCACTATCAGGAATAGGGCATCCGTTGTAGCGAGCAAGGCCCATTATAGTTGGGCATTTATCTTCTTCATCATTAATGCCGTCTTTATCTGTATCAGGTATTGGACAGCCTTTATATTTAGCAGAACCTGCTACAGTTGGGCATTTGTCTTCTTCATCATTAATGCCATCTTTATCAGTATCAGGTATAGGACATCCTTCATATTTAGCTAACCCTGCAACTGTAGGACATTTGTCTTTCCCATCTACAATACCATCTGCGTCAGTATCTTTCTCAACAACAGGAGGAGGCGGTGGTGGAGTAACTTTTTTAATTGGTTTGGCTTTCTGTGAAATGGCTGAAGCCACTCCAAAAGAAAAGTTTAAATTGTCTTTAGTTTCTTTAGTAATTCCATATTTATAAATACTCTGTAGATATAAAAAAGAACCATCTCCAATATTTAATTGAAGACCACCTCCAACAGGAACATGCGCCATTACATTGCTAGCATTATAAACTGATAATCCCACGCCAGTTGAAAGATAAGGAACCAATAATGCCTGATCGGTAAGTAATTTAAAATTTGCTTGAGCATCTAGACTAGTTACAAAGCCTTCATTTTGAGAAAAAACTTTTGATTTATAACTATACTTTGTAAAACTACCTCCAAGCAAAGCCATAAAGTCTATATGATCCGTAATTCCTTGTAAATAGGAAATACTTAAGCCAGGAGACATATCACCTGGCTTAGCATATGTTTTTTTAGAAATTACATTACTTACAGATGTTGCCTTAATTAAGTTAGGGGTTGAGTAGTCGGTTAGAAAGAAATTAAGACCTAAAGAAGGCTGTTTTTTGGCATTACTATTTTGGGCAAAAGAAGCAGCAGCTATACACATAGCTGTTAGAGAAATAAATACTTTTTTCATTAAAGGTTTTTTAATAAGAAAAACAAATGTAAAGGTAGCAGCCCAATATGCAAACAGTTAAGTTTTGATTGCTTGCTTATTAAAATGAGTTTACAGAATTATTTCTTCAATAATTAAGCAGTAATAAATAATAGGAATAGCTCTAATAAGTATTTTAATGCTTGATTTTTCCGAAAACAGCAATTATTTAATAAATACTCCTTTGCTAAAACTTTACAATAAATTAATATGACATTCAAATAGAAGAGAATAGAGGAACTCATAAAAGAACTTATAAAAAAAACTAGACCAAGTATTGTATTTTAATGTTTTTGAAATTTAAATAGAATAGTATTCAAGTTGCAATTTCAATTAATAACTTAATAGAAAACTTTTAATAGTATAAATAAAGTATTAGCACAAAAAGAATCATGATTCAATTAAAGCCATTATTGTAAATTATCAGTTATTATTGCACTCTAAAATAATAAAAGCATGTTGAAAGAAAAAATGGCTACTATAAAAAAACAAACTCCTATGCCTCCTCTTTTTGCTAATGATAATTATATTTTCATGATCATAGGCGGGGTTGTAATTGCCTTGGGTATGTTTCTTTTAAGTGGTGGAAAAAACCAAGATCCAAAAGTTTTTGATTATAATGTTGTTTATAGTACTACTAGAATTACTGTAGCCCCAATTCTTATCATTGTTGGATTACTGATTGAAGTTTTTGCTATTTTCAAGAAATCTAAAACAGCAGCTTAGTTTTATAAAATAGCTCAATTCAATATTCTTTACATTCTACTTACTAGAGTAATAGGTAATTTTTTAAAAATGCCTATCCATAATTAATGAAAAAATACGCAGGGGCACATTTGTTTAATGGTACTGAGCTTTTGGGTCCAAATCATGTATTAATTATTGATGATAAAGGAATAATAGAAAGTATTGTAACAAAAGATGCAGCAGGAGATGGTATTCAAATACTTGATGGTATCATTAGTCCTGGTTTTATAAATTGTCATTGCCATTTAGAACTTAGCCACTTAAAAGGCGCTATTAAAAAACAAACCGGGCTAGTTGATTTCATTTTATCCATCTTATCTCAGCGTTTTGCAGATGATGCTGTAGTATCAGAAGCCATGAAATTGGCAGAAGATGAAATGATTAGAAATGGGATTGTAGCGGTTGGAGATATTAGCAATCAACTGATTTCACTAAATCAAAAAAAGGAAAACAAATTATACTACCACAATTTTATAGAGGCAAGCGGCTTTTCGCCTGCTATTGCACAATCAAGATTTGAAGCTGCATTTCAAATTTATCAACAATTTCAAGCAGTATTTCCCAAAAACACTTCTCTTGTTCCCCACGCCCCATATTCTGTTTCCGCAGAATTATTCAGATTAATAAATGAAATAGGGATTCAGCCAATATCATCCATTCATAACCAAGAAACAACAGATGAAAATGAATTCTTTTTAACGGGTAAAGGAGCTTTTAATAGACTTTATGAAACCTTAGGAATTGACATAAAAAGTTTTTTCAAACCTTCAGGAAAAAACAGCCTTCCATCTATAGAACCACTAATAAGTAATGCTCAAAAATTATTTTTGGTACACGATACATTCACTACTGAGCATGACATTGATTTTATCAATGCTAGCAATAGCATTTCACCCATTATTTGTATTTGTATTAATGCCAATTTATATATAGAAAACACCATTCCTCCGATAGATTTATTCTTAAAAAAGAATTGTGAAATTGTTCTTGGTACAGATAGCTTAGCTAGCAACGACAATCTTAGTATTCTCTCAGAAATAGAATCTTTACAACATTATTTCCCACATATTCCTTTAAGTACAGTGCTTCAATGGGCTACCTTAAATGGGGCAAAAGCATTGAATATTGATGATAAATATGGCAGTTTTGAAAAAGGAAAACAACCTGGAATTAATCTGATAAAAGACAATAAAGTAACCGTAATTCATCATTAACCATTGCCTGTATTATGCAACTTCATAACACAAAAGGAATTGTATTAAAAACAGTGAAATATGGTGAAACAAGCCTAATTACTACTGTATTTACGGAGCTTTTTGGTGTACAAACATATCTTGTAAAAGGTGCAAGACAAGGGTCTAAAAAAGCACAAGGAAAAGCTGTTTTTTTTCAACCGGCTGCTATTTTAGACATGACTGTTTATCATCATGAGCAAAAAAATTTACAATATATAAAGGAATACAATTGGGCATATCCTTACCAAACCATTTTACTAGATGTGGTAAAAAATTGTGTTGCCATGTATATGATGGAAATATTGCAACTCACTTTAAAGGAACCTGAAAACAATCCTGATTTATATTATTTGATTGACAACTTATTGCAGCAACTAGATAAAGGCAATGATGCACTTACTGCAAATATGCCATTGCATTTTATGTTAAGTATTTCTACACAATTGGGTTTTCAGATACAAGGTAATTATCAAGCAAATACCCCAATTTTAGATTTGAAAGAGGGAATGTTTGTGAGTGAAATCCCACACCATGTTCATTACATATCAGATGAATTGGCAAAAAACACTTATAGATTAATGTCTGCCAATTCCTCTTTAGCAGTAGAAGAAATAAAACTTAATAGGGCCACAAGAAAACAATTACTAGAGGCTTATTGCCAATATTTTGCCATTCATATTGCAGATTTTGGAACATTGAAAACGCTTTCTGTTTTGCAGGAAGTACTTAGTTAAAATAATCTGTTATTAGCTGTTCATCATTCCTATATATTCGCCCAACTAGATAAAAGAATGGAGCAGTTGTTTATAGTATTTGAAGGGATTGATGGAAGTGGAAAAAGTACTCAAGCTAAAATTTTAGCTGAAAAATTGGTAGCAAGTGGCAGAAAAGTGTATAGCACTTTCGAACCAACTGATAGCCCCATAGGCTCTTTAGTAAGAAATATTTTTAAGGGGAGAGTAGATGCCGACCACGCAAGTATCGCCGCTTTGAATGTAGCAGATAGATTAGACCATCTTCAAAACAACATCAATGGTATTTTAAAAAAAATGAAGGAGGGTTATATTGTAATTTCAGATAGGTATTACTTTTCGTCTTATGCCTATCACGGGGTGCATGTGGATATTGATTGGGTAATAGCTGCTAATGCACTTAGTGCAAAACTACTAAAACCGAGTCTGAATATTTTTATTGATATTGACCCTGAAATATCTATGCAGCGATTGAATGCTACTCGTGGCACAATAGAATTATATGAAAATTTAAACAACCTTAAAAATGTAAGAGCCAAATATTTAGAAGCTTTTGAAAAACTAAAAAACCAAGAAACCATTATTACTATTGATGGAAACCAAGAAAAAGATGTGATTACAAGCCAAGTTTGGGAAGCTGTTCAAAAGTTGTAGTTACAGGGTTCTAAGTTGTAGGATATAAGTATTAGGGTATAAAAGGCTTTGAAATAGCTTTAAATGATTCAAATGTTATTCAATAAATATATTCTCTACATCTTGAAGGTTTAAATCCTAATTTCAATTTAAAAAGAAGAATGCTATTTCTCGCCACGAACGCACGAACAAAAACGAATATTAAAATTTAGAAATAAGCATTTTAATTAAAGAAAAAATACTTATTTATTCCTGTATTCGAGCAATCGTGGCAACTTTATCTCTACAAGAATACAATGGCAATTTTAACTTCTTATTAACCCTAATATCGACCCAAATTCTTTAAAAAACGCTCCGATTTCTTCAATTTTCTTTTCAAAAAGTTGTTTCGTCTTTTTAAAAATCATCCATTTTTAACAAAAAAGAGCGCGCCAAAATGCCATTTTGATACCGTTATTTAACGGTATTTTTTTTAAGGATTTCTTATATAATGCATTGATTGTCAATAAAACTTTGCCAAAAAAAGGCAAGTCTAGAAAAAATTATTTTTTTTATTAAATATTTTCCCCTTTACATTAGCCGAGAATTAGAAAAAAGGCAATTAGTGAAATGAATTAGTTAAAAAGGCTACATTTTTATAAAAATTAGTTGCTATTTTTTGGTTTATTGGGTATTGCTGAAAACAATTAAAATAGAGTAAGCAGCATTTTTTAAAAAGGTTTGTTATGAGTGGGTTTCCGATCCTCGATCTTGTAGCAGGATTTATTTTTATCTATTTTCTATTAAGCATCATTAGTAGTGCTGCGGTAGAAATGGTCTTGACTACTTTTAAATTACGGGCTAAGGTTTTGGAGAAATGGTTATTTACCGTTTTTGGTGAAACTGTATCTAAAGAAATTGCCAATCACCCAAGCATTACCGCCTTATCTAAAAAAGACAAATCCACTTCCTATATTGATGCTAAAAATTTCGCAACAGTTTTAATAGAAAAGATAGCCTACGTTAAAAGCAATGAACTACAAGTAGCAACTACCCTTTTTGAATTGTCTGAAGCTATTAAAACCTCACCAATACTTCCTCCAAATCTTAAAAGAGCCTTCTTGGTTTATGCTGCAGAAGCAAAAGCCACTTTTGAACAGGTGAAAGAAATAGAAACCAATGTAGAAACAGAACTAAGCCTTTTTAGAACCAAAATAGAAAATTGGTTTGATAGTTCTATGGATCGCGTATCGGGGAGTTTAAAATCGAAATACACCCGTTTAATTACCCTTGTAGTTAGCGCCATAATTGTGGGCTTCTCAAATGCCGATTCTTTATGCTTGGCAAAATACTTATACAACAATCCTTCCGCAAGAATTGCCTTGGCAGAGAAAAGCTATGCTACAGGCTTGGACACTGCTAACATCAACCAATTTTTAGCGAAACAAAAAGTTGCCTTAGAAAAAGCCAAAATCGATTCTTTGGCTGCCTCTGTAGATAGTATTCAAAAAATATTAAAAGATGGTATTGCTACCATAAATACTACTAAAGCGGCACTAGAATCTAGCATTCCTTTGGGCTGGACAAAACAAGAATGTACTGAATGGAAAAATAATAAGGGTTCTTATAGGATTGGAAAACTATCAGGATTGGCTATCACTGTGCTAGCAATGATGATGGGTGCTCCATTTTGGTTTGATGTACTGAATAAAATTGCCAACCTGCGGGGTTCGGGTAAAAAACCGGAAACTAGCAGTTAAACAATGTAGAAAGATTCAGTAGCGTGAATGGGTTAATTGGTTTTGGGGTTTTGGTGTTTTGGGATTAGTGATTGGGTTTGGGAGTTAAGGTTTTAGGGTTTTGGGTTTGGGTGTTTGGTGTTTTGGGTGTTTTTACATTAAGGGGGTAAGCAGGTGTATTTATGAGAAATAAATGCAGACCTGCGAAGGACTTTAGGGGAAAAAATAACTAATAGTAAAAAAATGAGCGTTTTTACTACCTGACAAACTTTTGCTTAATATTTTAAAAATAGGTTTTAAAACAGGATAAAATGGTGACGATTAATGACAACTGCATTCGCCTGATAATTGAATTTGAAGGCTTTTCTGCAAAGGCTTACCACGATTCGATAGACAAACCGGGCATTGATACCATTGGGTATGGCACTATTCAGTACCCGCCGGAGTATTTGCATGGGAAGATGGTAAAAGTTGGTGACCCAGACATCACAAAAGAACAAGCGTTTGATTTCTTGAAGTGGGAAGTAAATTTAAAATTGCAAGGAATAGACCCTTTGTTGAGAGACGATTTAACGCTTAATCAGTTTGGGGCATTGGTTTCGTTTGCATACAACCTTGGTGTGGGCGCATTAAAGGGTAGCACACTCCGCAGAAAAGTGAATGAAAACCTAAAAGAACCTACCATTAAAGATGAATTTGTAAAATGGATCTATTCCGATGGCAAGCCTTTAGAAGGACTTCGCCGAAGAAGAAAAGCGGAAGCGGAATTGTATTTTAAGCCATAAAAGTGGTAGGTTTTAAGTTGTAGGTATTAGGTACAAAAAATTTTAAATTAATAAAAATAATTTGCTATTTCAAGGGTAAACCCTTAAAAAAAAGTATAAACCGGGTTGCCGAAAACGGGATTTGAAGAGTAGGCGAGAAAACTATTTAAAAAACAAATGATGAATTTAAAGAAAATGTTACTTATCGTAGTAATTTGTGTTATAAGCAATGTTCTAAATGCTCAGAAAAAGGATAGTACTAAGAAAGAAAGTGAAACACCTAAAGAAACCACTGATGGCGGAATAGAGGTAAAGTATTTCAATGCGTATAATTTCGATTTTGGTGGTTTAGGGAAAGACAATTATTTGGGTAATTTCAATGTATTTATTCCAAAAATGATTGAAGGTGATAATAAATATAGGATGGGTTTGAATGCTGGATTTTTAAAGATAAATTATTCGAATGGGGGTGACAGTATCAACCAAACTAAATATATTAATCAAAATGTATTAATAAAACCTTTAGACCCTATAACCATTGGAACTAGATATTTGAATCAGTTTAATAAATTAGCAATAACCTCTAAAAACACTTCCTATAGTTTGTATGCTCAACCTTTATTTTATATGCCTTTTTTAAGTAGTACAAAAGAAGGAGAATTTGATTGGTATTTTCATGCCCATTTTGAATTGTTTGTAGACAAATGGACATCATCTGCCACTTTAACAAATCTGCAACAAGATACACTTACAATGAATGCAAATACAGTAAATGGAGTTTATTCATTAATAAATAAATTTCCTAAAACTATAGAGACTTCTGTTAATTTATCGTCCACCCAAACAAATCTAAGTGGCTATTTTGGTGCAGGTATAACGGTAAAGTCTGAGCCCGTAAAAAACAAAGTGAAAATATTTGAACAATTTACAGTTGGAAGAATTCTGTCTTATGTAAATCCATTTATTAATAACAACACATTTCTGTTAGATTTTAATAGTACTAACGACAAAAAACCCTTTTTTCTTAATAGGCTAGAATTGCAATATCAATTAAATGATAAGCTAGATGCAATAATTGGAAGTAATATAAGAAGCAAAGGACTTGATGAAGCACCAAAATATGCTATTTATGTAGGAGCTAACTTAGGGATTGATGGACTTATAAAATTATTAACTCCATCTAAGGATAGCGAAAAGAAATAATGTTTTAATGACTAATCATTTAGAGAAAAAGCATATTGCTGTATAGTTTGTAAAGCAATATGCTGTCCTAAAAATTATAACCCATAGCTGATTAATTTCAACTAAAAATTAAATAAAACAATCTATTGAACGGGTGCCAAGTATTAAACCTAAATACTTAATAATCATTAAAATTAATAAAAATGAAAGATTCATTTTCACTTAAAGGTTACGCATTTACACATTTTAAACCAGTATGGAATATTGTAAACAATACTCCTTGGATTTCTAGATTTGCCAATAGAATTGCTATTAATGGATTAATAGGCTCTGCTAGCTTCAGACCCTTGCCATTAAGCATGTATTCCCCTTTGCCTGCACCATCGCCAAAAAATTATGCAGACTTTTTTAATCCAGATAAATGGCATGTTACAGACTATATTTCTTGGCAATCTCTTACAGATAAAACCTTTTCCAATAGGCATCTTCCACCTGCTGATGCAAGTTTTATGGATAATTTGCCTCGTTTAGATGAAACAGTTGCCATTTTTATGCGGGGTGATTTAAAAGACCCAATTACAGAGAAGCCAATACAGACTTCCGATTTTACAACCAAACCCCTAATAGAATCCGAAAATACATCGGTATTATTTATGGCATTTGCCCAATGGTTTACAGATTCTTTCTTGAGAGTAAATCCAATAGATTTACGCAGGAATACTTCTAACCACGAAATAGATCTCTGCCAAATTTATGGTCTTAATGCTGCTACTACAGATATGCTTAGAAGCAAAGTAGGGGGCAAATTAAAAAGTCAAATTCTAGAAAATGGCAAAGAGTTTTTACCTTATTTATTCGATGAAAATGGGGTAGTAAAACTTGAATTTGCCAACTTGCCCTATTATACTGACGAGGTGCTAACCTTATCTCGCGTATACCAAGATTATTGGGACAAACCTGAGTATGCAGAAAGAAAGAAAAAGTTTTTTGTTACTGGGTTAGAGAGGGGCAATTCAACTATGAGCCATGCTGCTTTCAACACCCTATTTATGAGAGCGCACAATAAAATTTGTGACAAACTAGCTAAGAATAATTGGGATGATGAGCGCACATTTCAAACTTCAAGAAACACCTTAACAGTAATTCTTTTAAGGCTTGTAGTAGAAGAATATATTAACCATATTGGCGGCACTAATTTTAAATTTAAACTAGATAATTCCTTTGCTGAAAAGCAAGATTGGTATAGAACCAATTGGATTTCTACCGAATTCGATTTATTATATCGTTGGCATCCATTAATTCCAGATGTGGTAACAATTGATAAAAAAGATTTGAGTATTGAAAAAGATTTCTCGTTTAACAATCCTTATTTGGAAACGCTAGATGTAAGAAACCTTTTTATCAATCTTTCTAAACAAAAATCAGGAAAAATAACACTAGGAAATACGCCCGTATTTATGTGGCAAGCAGAAGCGAGGGCTTTAGCAATATCTAGAGGCAGCAAACTAAGAAGCTATAATGAGTATCGCGAACATTATGGGATGGAAAAATTGAAAAATATTGAAGAACTTACCTCGGTTGTAGCTCACCAAAAAGCCATAAAAAAGTTATACGGAAATGATATCAATAAAGTAGAACTTACTATTGGTCTTTTTGCTGAAGAATCAAATAAACTTTTAGGAGATTTAATGACAGATATGGTTGCTTCAGAAGCATTCTCCCATGCGCTTACCAATCCTCTACTATCCAAAAATATTTTTATGGAATCTACTTTTGGAAAAGAAGGCTGGCAATTAATTCATGAAATTATGAGCCTTAAAGAATTGGTAGCATTTACTGATGGTGGTAAGGTTGACCAAAATATTTGTTTTACAGTTTAATAGGTAACTGCTTTTACAAAAATTTAATAACAGCGTGTTTTATATGTATAGGAATTTAAAGATTGGTTTTGTATTTTTAGTTTTAAGCAGTTGTTTTTGCTCTAATTGTATTAGTCAAAAACGTTTAGCTCAAAATGGGATTACCAATTTAGGTATCTCTTTAAAGGAATCAATAAATAGACTTACCGATTCTACAAATAAAACACTCCGTTTTGTAGATACAACCATTTTAAATGAGCTTGATAGTGTACTAAAACAAATTATTGTTTACTTAGAATATGGTATAGGTAACACTACTGAACATATTTCAAAAGGAACATTAAAAGGTTCTATTGGATACATAAATCAAACAAAAGGAATAGATACTATTGCTTTACAGCTTGATCATCTCATACACTATACAGCAGGCCCAGCAAGAGAGGAATTAATACAATTAAAAAATAGTTTGCTGGATATTACTTTTCAAAAACAACTTAAACAATCCATTAGGATAGTAAGAGAAGAGGCGTTAATAGCAACTGTAAATGAATTAGAAGACGCTGTTTTAGGGCAAAAAAATCAAGCTAGAGTAAGTGGCATGTTACGCTTGTTAATTCCTTCAATGCTAAATGATAGTGCAATAAGACAAATTGGGTTAACCAAAGACACCCTTTTGGGTAAAAATACCCAGCACATGGTAGCCAATTTAATGGATACTTCACTAGGTGTTTTTAATAAAAGATTGGATAATGACTTCTTGCCTAAAATAGAAGCACTTATTAAAAAAACTAAAAATGATGCTAGTGAAATAGTATGGATTTGGGTTTTAGGAGCAGCACTAATAGCGGTAGCAGTTTTTGCTTTTATATATTATAAAAAGCATGATGAAAAGGACAAAATGTTATTTCAAGTTGCTTATTCAATTGAAAAAGGGTTGGCTCAAGAACCTAAAGGAAAGTTGCCAATCGGTCATGAAGAAGATAGACCTTATCATAAACTCAGCAAATCAATTTATGATAGTATGATGATAAGTCAATTAGAACCCGAAATGAAGAAATTTCTAGAGAAGAAAGCAATAAAACGTAAAGAGGAATAAAATATGAATTAAGATTTTTTTCACAATTTAAAAGGATTTACAAATCCTTTCTAGTACACAAACAATGTAAAATAAAAAAAACGCCCCACCCAAGCCGAAAAGTGGATTTTAAATAGAGTAGGCAGAAAAATTGAAATTATGAGTAATTTATCAACAGCTTTACCTCTGCAAGAAAACAATTTGCAGTTAAATGATTTGTATTCCAATTTACAAGGAAATATTTTGAAAGGTCATGGCAGGGAGCATACTTCAAATATTTTTATCAAGTTCACAGGCAAGCCTGAAGAAGTAAAAAGATGGTTGAGAGGATATGTACCAAAAATCACTTCCTTAAAAAAGGATTTAAAAGAAAAAGAATTATTCAAATCAAAAAAAATTCCAGGAGGATTGTTTTCAACGGTAAGTCTATCCGCTGCTGGATATGTATACTTGGGATTTGATTTAAATGCTTTTTCCGATGCGCCATTTGTAGGAGGACTAAAAAATGCAAATATTCAAGACGAAGCTTTTGAAAATTGGGAAGACCCATTTCAAAAGGAAATTGATGCACTCATATTATTGGCTTATCACGATAAAGAGCAATTAACTGAATTTACTGATGCGCTTAGAGCAGATTTGTCTTCAATTGCCATTGTATTAACCACTCAAATTGGTGATGCCATTAAAAACGAAAATGGAGATGGTATTGAACATTTTGGGTATGTGGATGGAATTAGCCAGCCTTTGTTTTTTGAAAAAGAATTTTCAGAATATTTAGAAGATAATAATGGCATTATAACAGTAGCAACCTCCCCAATAGATGGTAGCAAAAAAATAGTGGACGGATTTGATCCAATACCCAAAAGTGGATTAAAGCAAGTGCTGGTTCCAGACCCTTTTGTTGCAAATGCCGATGCACAAGGAGTTGATAGCTATGGTAGCTATTTTGTATTTAGGAAGCTAGAACAAAATGTGAAAGCATTTAAAGTAGCTGAAAAAGAACTGGCCTTAAAACTTGGGTTAAAAGGCGAAGATGTAGAACGTGCAGGTGCCATGTTGGTTGGTAGATTTGAAGATGGTACACCTGTTACTTTATCTGATGAAAGCGGCTTGATAAATAGTGGAAAATTAAACGGTTTTAATTACTCCCATGATTATAGAGGTGATGGAAAAATAGATACAAATGGTTCAAAATGTCCATTTCACGCTCATATTAGAAAAGTAAACCCTAGGGATGAAGAAAATTTTCCTGCTGACCCACATATTATGGCAAGAAGAGGCATTCCTTACGGAGAAAGAAGCGATGCTTCTTTTGAAAATACCGACTTGATGCCCGAAAAAGAAGTAGGTCTGCTTTTCCAAAGCTACCAAGCTGATATTGCCAATCAATTTGAATTTTTACAAGAAACCTGGGCAAATAATCCAGCATTTCCACAACAAGCCGATGGTATAGATCCTATCATTGGGCAATCATCATCTGTCAAGCCTACTGTTAGTACTGGCTTATTCCCAGTAAAATGGGGCGATGATGCCACAAAGAAGTCTGCCAATTTCAACCAGTTTGTAAAATTAAAAGGTGGAGAATACTTTTTTACACCAAGTATCCCCTTCTTTAAAGACCTATAGTTTTTAACTAATTGATGGGCACATTTTGCAATCAAATAAAGTGTAATCATTAATAATAATTAAGGATTGCAAATTAATCAACCCAGAAGTAAATATTCGAAAGCTAGTAAAAGTAGCAGAAGCAGAAAATTTGGAATATTATGATTAAGAATCTTTGGATGTATAGTGTTTTTTAAGGTTGATACTATTTAGCAATTTTTAATCCTTTTTCATACAAATCTTTTTCATTTTTAATTAATCATTTTTAAATTATAATTTATGTCAGTTAGAGTTAATTTCAGAGTTGTTGGAGTGTTTTTGTATTTCCCAGATCTTCTATTACATGATGTAAATGAAGATTCAACTGTACAAGAAATTTTAGAAGCAATTAAAAAAGTGCATCCAGAATTTAATTATAAGCAAGGAGGGGGGTATGTTCACGAAATTTCGTATTTGTATAGTGATAGATCTACTGAACCCTTAAACACATCTGCACCACCTTCAGATGGTTTGAGGAGTTTACAAAGTCATACAGACAAGGGAGCTCCAGTTGTATTAGTTTGGCAATATTATCGTTCTGTTAAGGGCACAATAAATGGAACAGAGGTAGATATTGTTCTTAATCGTAATAAAGATAGAAAGGGTCAGGAGTCGTTTACCGAAAGAAAATTAAATGCTAGTGATAGTAGATTGCCTGAAGGTTTTAATGTAATAAGTTATAACCTTACTTGGAGACTTATTCAAATTGATATGTCGCCTGAAAATCAAGCAAAATTTGAATATGCAAAACGATTTCAATAGTAGTTTTAGTTGTTAGTATCATCAGCTTTTTATTAGAATTAATTATTATAGATTACTCTAAAATAGTATCGTGTTATTTAGTAAAATATAAACCGCTACTTCTAAATTTAATACTCAGCGTAGAACTTTTCTACGCTGGGTTTAAATTATTGCTGAGTTATTAAGAAGGTAAAAGGGTATAAAATAATTTTTTAATAATACCACTCTTAGAATATGCTTTACATAGGTTCTTCATTGGTTTTAAACAATTTCAAATTAATTGCAGATTATCTACAATGTATTTTTTCGCATAGTGTAAATAATCTTAAATCAATTAAAAAACACCCCGCCCAAACCGAAAAGCGGATTTTTAATAGAGGAGGCAAGTTTTATTATTCTCACTTTTTAAAAATTTAGTTATGAGTTTATCAAACAATTATTCAAAGGATTCAAATATGCCAGCGCATGTTACTGCTGTGAATGGTGCATTAACTGCCATTTTCAATAAACTCCCTTCAATTGACATTGCACCCGATGAAAGAGAAGAAATGCCAAAAATTGATGCAAGGTTCAAAGTATTTGTTGAAAATGAAATAATGGCTATTAATAATAATAAAAGCTTATTCCCTTCTAATTTTTCAGCTATTGAGTTGCAGAATGATTTGGAAATACATAATGGTTTAGATGGTCTTGCATTGACTGTTGGTAAACTAGCTGAAAGGTTGAAAGATTATCAATTATCTACAAATAACTAGGTAGGTTAGGATTTGCATGATGGACGGGATTTGAGGTTGGTCGGGTTTTAAATGTATGTTAGGTTTTGCAGTTGGATAGGATTTGCAGTTAATCGGAAATTGCGGTTGGATAGGATTTGCAGTTGGTCGGGATTTGCAATCCCGTCCTAAGAGTGAATGATTTGTAATCATTAAAATGTATAAAATGGGTTTTAAATACAGTGTTCAAGATGCGGGGTCTATTCATTTTATTACTAGCACTATTGTGCTTTGGATAGATTTATTTACTAAGCCACCTTATGCAGAAATAATGATAGACTCACTAAAACATTGTATTCATGCAAAAGGCTTAAAAGTTTATGGTTGGTGCATCATGCCAAGTCATATTCACATTTTAGCATCTGCAACCAACCCTACTATATCCCTTTCTGATATTATGCGTGACTGTAAAAAATTTACATCAAAGCGATTTGTAGAAGCTATTCAATCTTCCAATGAAAGTAGAAAAGAGTGGTTGCTAGACAAATTTGCTTTTGTAGGGCGGTACAATCCTAAAATTAAAGAGTATAAAGTATGGCAAGATGGTTTTCATCCCGAAGTATGCTATTCCGAAGATTTTTTCTTACAAAAACTTAATTATATACATAATAATCCTGTTGTGACTGGTTTTGTAAAAGAGCCACCACATTATGTTTTAAGTAGTGCAGTAGATTATTGGGAAAATAAGCAAGGGTTATTGCCAATTACAAGAATTGAAGGATTTTAAAACTTTTGAATTATAAGTATGGATGGATTATAAATCCAATAACCTTCAAGTCCAGATTACAAATCTGGACTAACAGCCTAAGGTTGTCAGTTGATAGAAATTTATAATCATTTAAAAATAGTTACCGCCCAAGCCGAAAAGCGGATGTTAAACAGAGTAGGCAAGTTTAATTATTCTCATTTTTTAAAAAATTTAATTTATGCCATTTAAAGATTTAATTCAAACAAAGTTAGTAGATGCAGATTTTACTGCAATTGAAGGAAGTATTACCACTATTGAAACAAAATTGATTGGAAAAACGGTTAGCTTATCACCCGAAGAAAGAAAAAGCTACGGAAGCATTAACGAACAAAACAAGTTAGTAGTAGAAAAAGTAAACGATTATCGTCAATCGAGCCCTCAATTTAATAGTCCTCAGATAGATTGGGCAGAGTTTCAAAGTGATTTTGCTGTAAGAAAAAGATTGGAGTTGATTATTAATAGATTAACCTCTATAGCTGAACAATTATCGGATACCAAAATATTGCATGATAATGATAACTACAAAGATGCCCTTGGTCAGTATAATTATTTAGGCTTTTTAAATACGCAAGCTGTTCCTGGAAGCACATCTGTAAAAGAAGATATTGGTCAATTCTTTAAATCAATGGGCAATAGCGGAAATATGTAATTGAAATTTAAATAGTTGTTTTAGTGAAAAACACTAAAACAACTATTTAATGCTAGTTTGTAATAAAACCGCTTGGTTCAGAACGAGGACAGCCTGGTTCGGAACGAGGACAGCCCGGTTCAAGACAGGGAGAGCCTGGTTCGGAACGAGGACAGCTTGGTTCAGAACGAGGACAGCCCGGTTCAAGACGGGGACAGCCCGGTTCAGGACGGGGACGGCCTGGTTCAGAACGGGGACAGCCCGGTTCGGAACGAGGAAAGCCTGGTTCAGAACGGGGAAAGCCCGGTTCAAGACGGGGACAGCCCGGTTCAGAACGAGGACAGCCCGGTTCAAGACGGGGACAGCACGGTTTATGACGGGGACAGCACGATTCGGAACGAGCACGGCTTGGATTTAAAATGCAATGTCTTATTTAATTACAATACTTTAAAATAATTTCTTCACCCTTATTAATCGTATATGAGTACTACCAATAATATTCCCACTAAATACAAGTGGTTAGAAAATGAGCCCGGGCCTGTGCATCTTACGGAGGCCATAAAGTTTTTGGGGAAAGACAAAGTGCCTGCAAGTGGCAACCGCATTTTGCAAACTTGGAATACAGAAATAGGCACAAACGCTTTTAAAGATTACGATGCAGATGCCGTTTCTTGGAATGGATTGTTTCTAGCTCTGCTTGCCACCCGAAGTGGTTGGCAACTGCCGGAAGATTTTTTATGGGCGCTTAGTTGGAACAGCTTTGGCACCGCATCGCCACAACCCATGTTGGGAGATGTGCTCACTTTTACCCGCCCCTCGGGCGGAGCAGCAGGCATTTATGTGGGTGAGGACAAATCTAGCTACCATATTATAGGTGCGCGAGATGCCGATGCCGTAACCCTCCACCGCCTCGACAAACGCAAATGCTACCGCTTTCGCCGTCCGCCATATACTACCCTGCCTCTAAATGTGCGTGTGGTGAGGTTGACTGTGGGAGGTGGGTTGGTGTAAAGGGTTTTAAACATTAAACAGGGAAAGCCGAAAACTGATTTAGAGTAGGCGAAAAATTAAAGTTTAAAATATGGCAATTCTAACAAAAGCAAGACTTACATCAATAACAGAGACGTCTCTTGGAAGAAGAATGTTCAGTGAAGTAGTAAATGAATCAAAATTAGAAAGCAGAACAAGAGCAGAAGTAACTGTCTTTTTATCACACAGCCATGATGATTTGATAAATGGTGATGTAGATAAAATAATTGTGCTATTGCGTAGGGTGGGCGTAAGAGTTTACATAGATTCTTTAGATAGGACATTGCCTCCATTTACAAATGCAGAAACTGCAAAACGTATTAAAGAAAGAATTAAACAAAACAAGAAATTTATTTTTGTTGCAACAAACAGAGCAATAAATTCAAAGTGGTGTAATTGGGAATTGGGATATGGTGATGCACATAAATACATAGACCACATTGCATTAATTCCGCTTGCTGAAAACTCTGGCACTTGGGATGGTTCTGAATATTTGAGAATTTATCCAAGAATCGAGGAAAGTAGCTTGATTACTCAAACATTTAATATATATTATCCAGATGGGACATTAAAAAGTTTATCTGATTGGCTTAAATTATGATTCATATGAAATTTAATAGAGAGATTGAAGCATTTATCAACAACTATGTAAAAGCTTTAAAAGAAAAAAATGCAGTTTTATTTGCAGGTGCTGGGATGTCTGTAAGTCAAGGCTTTTTTGATTGGAAAACATTGCTTAAGCCAATTGCTGAGAGATTAGGCCTTGACATTGAAGAAGAGCAACATAATCTTCCAGCATTAGCCCAATATTTTGTAGACAGCCAAGGTAACGTCAGAAGCGAATTAACAGACATACTAGTAGAAGAGTATAATAAAACTGTTCATACTATATCTGAAAATCATAGAATACTTGCGAGACTGCCTATACAAATATTTTGGACAACAAACTATGACAACTTAATTGAGAAAGCTCTCCGAAATGAAGGTAAAACCCCCGATGTAAAGAAAAGTGATAAAGACTTGGCTATTAATATTCCTAAAAGAGATGCTATAGTTTATAAGATGCATGGTGATATAGAGTCTGCATCAGAAACAGTCTTGACAAAACACGAATACGAAGATTATAACAAAACGAGAGAATTGTTTAGCAATGCTTTTAAAAGTGATTATGTAGCTAGGACTTTTTTATTTATTGGTTTTGGATTTTCAGACCCTAATTTGGATTTTCTTATTAGTAGAATTAGAACAATACTTGGAAGAGACGGGAAACCTGGTTACTATTTTATAAAAAAATCTTCAGACAAAACAACCCAAATAAGACAGGAGCTAAAAGCAAATTCATTAAAACAATATAGTTTAAATCCAATTTGGATTGATGAATATAGCGAAATAACAGAAATCCTAAAAGAAATTGAAACAAGATACTTAAGAAGTACAATATTGATTTCTGGTAGTGCAGAAACATATGCCCCTTTTGATAATGCTCAAGCAAACGATTTTATACATGATCTAAGCAAAACAATTTCTGTGAGCAACTATAAAGTCTTAACAGGGTTTGGTCTTGGAGTGGGAAGCGCTGTCATTAATGGTGTTTTGGATAACATGGAAAATCAAAAAACAAGAAACCTAGATAATTATCTTATAATGCGTCCTTTCCCTCAATATCAAACAAAAGAAAAAGATAAGAAAGCTTTGTGGACTGATTATAGAAGAAAATTTATACCACTTGCAGGCATTGCTATATTTCTTTTTGGAAATAAAAATCTAAATCCCGACGGAAGCTATGAAATGGCAAATGGGGTGATTGAAGAATTTGAAATAGCTGTTCAAAATGGCTTGAAAGTTATTCCTATTGGAGCTACTGGATATGTAGCGAAGGATTTATATGACACTGTTTTAGCAAATTTTGATAATTATTTTGAAAATGCTTCAGACATCAAAGATGAGTTCCTTAAAATAGGAGAAGCCAAAGAATTAAATGGCGAACTAATTAAATCTGTACTTAAAATTATAAATCACTTAAATAGATAACCAATGGCAAGAAAAACATTCATATGCTATAAGTACAGTGAGGCAACTGAATTAAGGGATAAAATAATAGAAGAGCTTGGTGAGGACTCAAAATTTTATCAAAGTGAAACTTCTGACTCACCAGATTTAACTGACACGTCCACTGATTATATCAAGAACAATTTGAAAGATATGATTTGGGGGTCGTCTGTAACCATTGTAATAATCTCTCCAAACTTAAAACAAAGTAAATGGGTTGATTGGGAGATTGAATATTCGATAAAAGAGATTACCCGTGAAGATAAAACTTCTAGGACTAATGGGATTGTTGGAGTGATAATGAAATATAATAATGGTTACGATTGGCTGATAACTCGCCAAACGAATGACGATGGTTGTAGTGCAAGGTATATTGATAATAACAAACTCTACCCAATAATTAATCAAAATAGATTTAATCTAAATACAGATGACAAGTATGCTTGTAAGACTTGTAAAACATTTAATCAATATAACGGCTCTTATATAGCATTAATCGATGAAGAAGAGTTTTTAAAAAACCCTAACACATTCATAGAAAATGCTTTTAGTAAAAGCAAATCTATATCTAATTATGAAATTTCAAAATTGAGATAAATAAGCTATGTCACGAAGAGTATTTACCAGCTTTCATTATATCCCAGATAATTGGAGAGCAAATCAAATACGGAATATGGGGAAAATTGAAGGAAATCCAGTTGCTACAACCAATAAATGGGAAGAAGTTACGAGAGGAGGATCTAAAGCAATAGAGAAATGGATTGATGATAACATGAGTGGAAAATCTTGTGTAATTGTTTTAGCAGGGGAGGATACGGCAAATCGAAAATGGATTGACTATGAAATAAGAAAAGCTTGGAATGAAGGAAGGGGGTTGATAGGAATTTATATACACAACTTGAAAGACAGTAATGGAGAAAAAGCCAACAAAGGAGACAATCCATTTGAGGGCTTTACAATAGATTTAAACGGCAAGACTATTAAACTTTCTTCATTAGTCAAATGCTATGATCCTCCATATTCAACAAGTACTTATGTCTATGACTATATTAAAATAAATCTTGAAAAGTGGATTGAAGAAGCAATAGAAATAAGAAAAAATTATTAATGAAAATCGTCTTATTTATTTACTTAACAGGTTAATAATAAAAAATAATATAAACAGGTAATGCCGAAAACTGATTTAGAGTAGGCGAGGAAATGAAATAAATTATGAACCCAGTTGGTCGGGATTTGCAATCCCGTCCCAAGGTTTTAGATTTTTAATCCTAATATTATCAAACTTCATCTCCCCCACTTTTAAAAAATATAAAAATTTATGAAAGACGCTATCAGCCTCCAACGTGCAAACCTTTTGCACCCTGCCATTAGGCAAGAAGTAATTGCTACAATTACTGATATTGAGAAAAATGTGTTTCCGCCAACTGTGCAAGTTCGTATAGTGCAGGGCTTAAGAACTATTGATGAGCAAAATGCCTTGTATGCACAAGGCAGAACCAAACCGGGTAGTATTGTTACCAATGCCAAGGGCGGTAGTTCGTTTCACAATTATGGTCTTGCAATAGACTTTGCCATTATGTATGATAAAGACAATAATGGCAGCTACGAAGTGCTAAGTTGGGATACCAATTACGACTTTGATAAAGATGGGGTAAAAGATTGGCAAGAAGTGGTTACTCCATTTAAAAGACTGCACTACACTTGGGGTGGCGATTGGAAAAGCATAAAAGACAATCCACATTTGGAAAAAACCTTTGGCTACACTTGGCAAGAACTTTTTGCCAAATACACCCAAAAAGATTTTATTGCGGGTACGCAATATGTGAATTTGTAGGGGATAGTTGTTATTTGGGTTTGTTAAAAACTAGTTGGTAGTGTTTATAAGAAAGTGCCATCAACTACTTATTATTGCATTATGAAATTAAACAAAGTCAATCATCATTTACTAGTAACTATTGCCATCCTTATTAGCAGTTTTACTATTAGTTCTAGCATCGCGCAACATGCCATTATGGTAAAACATCACTACTATACTTTGTGGTATGATACCCTTTTGCGAGAGCCATTAATGGGCTATTATGTACAAACAACAGCACATGCAAAAATTTCCATTGACCCTGAACAAAAACTAGAAAGAAAAATATTTGGAAAATCATTTTCTGAAGACCCTGTGATTGACGATAAGTATGAATACAATAACCAAGCTTGCTACAAGGGTTGGAACAAGGCACATCCTGAAAATAGAATAGACAAAGGGCATTTAAACCCCTATTCGGCATTTGACTTTGATACCACAGCAGCAGTGGAATGTATGTATTTCAGCAATACTTGTCCACAAAGTTCTTATTTCAATGAGCACCAATGGGAGCGGATAGAGCAATATGTATTAAAAAATGTTGCATTGGAACATGATAGCATTCAAGTATGGACTGGGGTATTAACCAATGATCAAACCGCTATCAAAGTGGGTCAATTGGCAATACCTGATTACTACTGGAAAGTAATTGCGTATAAAAGCAATGGCAAGTTAGCGTACAAAGCTTGGTTAGGCCAAAATGCTGCGAGCAACACTTCTACCAATCCTGATGATATTGTAGTGCCATTACCAGATTTGAAAACCAAAATTCATACATACTATCCAAAGTTGAAATTGTCATTTTAATAAATGGAGTTAGTGGGAGATTTCAAATGGTAATTCTTACAGATAATCTGGGTTAATAAAGAATTAGAAAAGGCAATCCATTTAAGTTTGCATCTTTCAATGAAAATAATGGCTAAGCAACTATATTGGGTTTTGTGTGTGGTTTTTTTGTGGTTTACAAGTTTACTATACCATAGTTGCGCAGTAATTATTCCACCTAATGGTGGTCCAAGAGATACATTAGCACCTAAATTGGTAATGGCATCTCCTAAAGATTCATCGCTAAATAGTAAATCCCAGAAAATTGTACTCAGTTTCGATGAGTTTGTAGAGATAAAAGATGTAATGCAAAATGTATTGATATCGCCACTTCCAACTAAATCGCCTTTAATAGACTATCATTTAAAAAACATTGTCATCAAACTAAGAGATAGTTTAGAACCCAATACCACTTACAGCATCAATTTCGGGAATGCCATTCGCGACGTGAATGAAGGAAATGTTTTTAAAGACTATACCTATGCTTTTAGCACAGGTAAAACATTGGCAAATGGTCGCTTTTCTGGAAAGGTTATTTTGGCTGAAACGGGTAAAGTGGATAGTTCACTTATTGTTGTTCTTCATAAAAACATGAACGATACAGCTATTTACAAAAGCAATCCAAGATATATTGCCAAAATAAACGGGCAAGGAAATTTTGAATTCAACTATATAGAACATGGTGAGTACAATGCGTTTGTATTGCCAAATGAATATTCTAAGAAATATGATGATAGCACCAAACTATTTGCCTTTATAGATAGCACAGTATCAATTGACAATAATACTGCACCAAGTATATTTTATTGCTACCAGGAGGCTAAGAAAAAGGAAAAGCCAGCGGTAAACAATGATAAAAACGCTCAGAAAACAAAAGAAGACAAACGAATAAAATTTGAAACAAGTGCCGATGGCAAAGTGCAAGATTTGCTTACACCACTTACCATGAGGTTTAATAAAAAGCTTGAATGGCTTGATTCTACTAAAATTCAACTAACAGATACTTCTTTTAATCCTTTAGATAAATACAAGTTTGTTTTAGATACAAGTAAAACATTTGCTACGCTAAATTACCCTTGGAAAGAATGTATTTATTTTAAATTGATTATTGCTAAAGATGCAGTGAAAGATACTTTCGGCAGTAATTTACCTAAAGGGGATACACTTAGTTTTAGCACAAGAAACGAAGCAGAATATGGTAGTTTGAAGCTACGATTTACCAATTTGGTTTTATCAAAACATCCTGTGATGCAGATAATAGCAAATGATAAAATAGAAGAATCTGTTATCCTAAAAACCAATGCTTTTAAAAGAAAACTATTTAAACCAGGTGATTACATTGTAAGAATTTTGTTTGATGGGAATGAAAATGGCGTTTGGGATGCGGGTAATTATAAGAAAAGACTACAGCCTGAAGTAGTATTTGATAAAAATTGGAAGGTGAATGTAAAAGCCAATTGGGATAATGAAACAGAGATAGTATTGTAACAATCTATTCGAGAAGAAAAACCTTAATAGAGTTTATTTTCTAACCATGCGTTAGTGAAAATGAAAGATTACTAAACATTTAATTAACCAATTATTTTGAGTAAGGAAGGAATAAATGAATTAGCTGCGTTTTTTAATGAGAAAGCCATTCAATACAATCATCCATCATTTATACAAGACGATCCTATTACCATTCCTCATAGGTTTTCCAAAAAACAAGATATAGAAATTGCGGGCTTTTTTGCTGCATTGCTTGCTTGGGGTAATAGAAAAAGCATCATCAATTCTTGCAATAAGTTGATGGCAATGATGGGCAATAGTCCTTATGATTTTATTATGAATCTTGGTGAGGATGAAGCTGAAAAGCTTGGACGAATGACTAGTTTTGTCCATAGAACCTTCAATGGAACTGACTTACTTTATTTAATTCAGTTTCTACAATTTCATTATAGTGTTAAAAAAGCAGCAAGTTTAGAATCAGCCTTCACAAAAGACTACAATTCAAATTCTGAGAATATAGAAGATGCACTAAATACGTTTTACACTTACGTTTTTTCAATTGTAGAAGAAGGTGAATATCCAAAAAGAACCCAAAAACACATTGCAGCACCATTTAAAAAGTCGGCTTGTAAGCGATTGAATATGTATTTGCGATGGATGGTTAGAAAAGATGACAAAGGAGTAGATTTTGGCATTTGGACAGATATAAAACCAAGCCAACTTATTTGCCCCATTGATATTCATGTAAGTAGGGTTGCAAAAAGGTTTCAATTATTATCAAGAACTCAAACAGATTGGCTTGCCGCTATAGAATTAACCAACTATTTGAAAAAACTAGATGCCAATGATCCTGTTAAATATGACTTTGCATTGTTTGGGCTTGGGGTAATTGAGAAATACTAGTTGCTAAAAATTGTGCAATATTGATAAGCGAGTAAGGTTTGTTCTGAACATTCTACCTACAAAACTAAGCTTCCGCATATTTGATACTAAGTATTGCACATAGCGTAACTAACTTGAAGAGTAGCAAATCTTGTCTTGCCAATTGCATTCTCAGCACAGCAAAATGCTATTTATTCAGTGCTAAATCATTTATATAGCTATATTGACTTTGGCAGATCTATTTTCGCAAAGTAATAATTAAAAATATGGGTAGATTGTATTTTATATTGGCATTAGGTTTATTTAGTTGTAACAATATGGCAAAACAATTAGAGCCTAAGCAGTTAGTTGATACTACTATTAAAGTAGAAAAAAGGAATAAAATTGACAACTCAAAATATTATACCACAAAGGATACGTTCAATATTTCAACTGAATTGGGTGATACACTTCGATATGCTAAAGCAGAGTTTAATATGATAGTGGACAAGCATGCCGAATTTTTTAAAGAATATCCTCAAAATCCTGATCTGGAATACTATAATAATAATGACAAAGACGATTTTAATAGTGAAGTAGGGCAGGATACATATTTCGCACTCTATGCCTATTTTCTCAAGCAAAAAAATGGAATAGAAAGATATGCACTGGAGCGAAAGAAACTAATAGACATTTATTCTAATATTAATTCTTTGTTTGAATTTCTTCAAAATGGAGGAACCTATTTTGGACATCAAGGTGTAAGAATTTTAGGTTATGCTGAATATTCCATTTATCTACTTCCTAAAAATAAAGGCGATATTGAAAAGACATATGAAATTACAAAGCAAAAAGAGCTGTACATAAAGTCACTTAGGCAACTTATTATAGACGAAACAAAAATTGACTCATATTCTTTAGATAAAAATAGAACGGAAAAATATAAGAAACTCAACAAATTTGTTGATGAGTTGAATAAATTAATAACTGATAATTTTTATTTGAAGCGCGCACAAGAATTTCAATATGGATATTATGAATTTTATTGATAATCCGAAATTGCTGCTGTTACTTTTTGGCTATACAACCACATTGAATTTTTTTATACTTAATTGACGGATAAGTAAAATTCATTTAATCATTGAAAAGTCTCTATTTACCTATCATCAAGAGATAAATTGTAAGTTTCTTTTAATGCCAGCAAACTTGCTTCTTTTTAGGGGGGAATTTTTGAAAATGATTTTAAATTGTTCCTCGGTAAGCATTTCCCAATCGGAATGGCTGTAATGGAGAATTTCATTTATAGGTGTAAATGCTTCCTCAGAATGTGGTTTGCTAAAACGATTCCATGGGCACACATCTTGACAAACATCACAGCCAAACATCCAATCTCCAAATTGTTCTTTTTTATCTTCAGGAATCAGCAATTCTTTCAATTCTATGGTGTAGTAGCTAATACATTTACTGCCATCAACCACTTTATTGGGTAGTATTGCTTCTGTAGGGCAAGCATCAATACATTTAGTACAAGAACCACAATATTCTTTTGCAAATGGGTCGTCATATTCTAGTGGAATATCAATTATTACTGTTGCAATAAAGAAAAAAGAACCCTGCTTTTTGTGAATAATGTTGCCATTTTTACCAACCCATCCTAGTCCGCTTTTTACTGCCCAACTGCGTTCTAATACGGGAGCAGAATCTACAAATCCCCTTCCTTCTATGCTTCCAATTGTTTGTTGCAAATCGTGTAAAAACACTTTTAGTTGCGCTCTTATTACTTCATGATAATCTTTACCATAAGCATACTTAGCCACTTTAGGGCTATTGATTTGCTGAAATGTGGATGGGTAGTAATTTTTTAAAAGTGTAATTACGCTTTTTGCTCCGGGCAAAAGCTTAGTTGGGTCAATGCGCAAATCGAAATGATTTTCCATATACTGCATACTTCCATGCATTCCTTTAGCTAACCATTGTTCTAATTTCCTTGCATCGTTAGACAACAGTTCTGCTTTTGCAATACCGCAATAATCAAAGCCCAATCTTTTGGCTGTTTGTTTTATAAAAAGATGATGTGGTAAGGATGCACTCATTATTGCTCAAAATATATTTTACCACATAGGCACATAGACACATAGATTTTAATAAATAAAGTGAATATAGAACACATAGAAATACACCTTAAAGAAATTAAAACATTCGTGAAAAAAATTATTAAAATGATATAGCTTTGAATTAATCTAAAAATTAATAGAATGCAATAAATCCTATGTGTCTATGTGCCTATGTGGTGGAAATTAAATTAGCAAATATTATCCTGCCCATCCTTCTCTATCTAAGCTTCTATAATGAATGGCTTCGGCCAAATGTTCTGGTTTTATTTTTTCTGAATTGGCTAAGTCGGCAATTGTTCTTGAAACTTTTAAGATTCTATCATAGGCCCTTGCGGAAAGATTCAGCTTTTCCATTGCACGTTTGAGTAAGGTTTCACCGATTGGGTCAATAGCACAAATTTCTCTCAATTGTTTGCTACTTATCTGTGCATTTGCATAAATACCCTCTTCATTTTCAAATCGTATTGCCTGAATTTCTCTGGCTTTTATTACCCTATTTCTAATGGTTTCAGAAGATTCACCTTGTGTAGTTTTACTTAGTTCAGAAAAAGCAACGGGTGTTACTTCCACATGAAGGTCTATCCTATCTAGCAGTGGGCCAGATATTTTATTCAAATATTTTTGAACAGCACCCGGAGGACAAGTACATGTTTTTTCAGGATGATTGTAAAAGCCACAAGGGCATGGATTCATACTGGCAATCAGCATAAAATTGGCAGGAAAATCTAAAGCCATTCTTGCTCGAGAAATGGTTACGCGCCTTTCTTCCATCGGTTGACGCATCACTTCTAGAACGGTTCTCTTAAATTCAGGTAATTCATCTAAAAACAACACACCATTATGTGCTAAAGAAATTTCCCCTGGTTGTGGAGTGCCACCACCACCTACTAGTGCAGCATCTGACACTGTATGGTGGGGACTTCTAAATGGGCGTTTACTAACTAATGAGGCATTTTCAGGCAATTTACCAGCAACACTATAAATTTTTGTAGTTTCTAATGCTTCATACAAACTCAATGGAGGCAATATGGTAGGTAATCTTTTTGCAAGCATGGTTTTGCCCGCTCCGGGAGGCCCGATAAGTATCGCATTATGACCACCTGCTGCAGCAATTTCTAATGCACGTTTTATATTTTCTTGTCCTTTTACATCGGTAAAATCAAATTCAAATTGGTACTGGTTGTGAAAAAACTCTTCTCTAGTATTTACTTGAATGGGTTTTAATTTCTCTTTATTATTTAAAAAGTTAACTACTTCTTTAATGTGGGATACGCCATAAACTTCTAAATTATTCACCATAGCAGCTTCTCTTGCATTTGAAGCAGGTAGAATTAAACCTTTGTATCCATCTTTTCTTGCTTGAATGGCTATAGGAAGTGCTCCTTTTATCGGTTGGATAGTACCATCAAGACTTAGCTCTCCCATTATTACATAGTCTTTCAAAACTTCGGGATGGTCTAATTGATTGTTTGCTCCCAAAACGCCCATTGCCATTGGCAAATCGAATGCAGCTCCGCTTTTTTTAATATCAGCAGGCGCCATATTGATAACCAATTTGGTTCTAGGCATATCATATTTATTGGTTTTAATGGCACTTTCAATACGTTGGATACTTTCTTTCACCGCATTGTCTGGTAAGCCAACAATAAAATAACCGAGATTGCCAGGACTTACATTTACTTCAATTGTAATAGCGATTGCTTCTACTCCATAAACGGCGCTTCCAAAGGTTTTCACTAGCATAGAATGATGATTGTTTGAATGATTAGTAAAATACAAATTTCAAAGAAAGGATTGAAACTTGCAAAGACGTTTCTATTGATATTTTATGACTTTATGTGATGTTTATTTTTCTTCAAAAATTGTTGCATAATGCTTAGTTAACTTGAATGTTAATGCAATATGAATGATTAATAATATGCCTAATATTAGTAAAAAATATAAACTAGCAGTAATGATGTTGGGTATTAAAGCAGCTGAATCTTTTGGGAAACTTTTTTGCATTTCAACCATTTTGCTATTTAATTCTTGCATGATAGCAGGGTTGGTTTTAATACTTATAAATTGTAATATACAAATGCCCGCAAATAATAAACTTACATAAGCATTTACTTTAATCCAGTCTAGCAAAGCATGTTTGCAAGGTTTGTTTTTGATAATACCATTATATACGAAAGAGAAACTAGTGAAAATGTAAATACTAGTGCATACTAACATAAAAAGCGGTAACAAAAGACTGATATTTCCTAAAGCTACTAAAATGCTGAAAATAGAAGACAACCCTAAAAAAGCACCAATTGGGAGAAGTATAAATGAAAGTACTTTGTATGTATTTAATATAAACATGCGGTAAAAGTGCAAATAAATTATGAAATAATAAATTGTTGAAGTTTATTGGATGTAGTTACATAGAACAAAAAAAGTGAAGCTATATAATAACTTCACTTTTCTTTAGATAAACTATTGATGATTTTACCATAAAAATAATGGAACTAACCAAAAAGGAGAAACATAAAATGGGTCGTAATATGGCTCGTAATAAGTAGTTGTTTCTTCAATAACCGTTTCTTCTTGATAGTTATTGTTTTGATTTTCTTCTTGCGCTCTAGCAGCTTCTTCTTTTAAAATATCTATTAAAAGTGTATTTCCTTGAGATAATATGTCTTTAATTACATCATCTCCTAAATCTTCAGGTTTAATAGCTGTTTCACAAATGTGTTCAATTTCTTGCCAAATGACATTTGAAACAATATCCATTTGCCATCCTGTAGATTGTGTATCAAATCTGCCTTCATTAATAAAAGACATAAAAACAATTTCAGCAGGATTGATTTTTTTGAAAATAGCTACTGCAATTCTTACGTCATCAAATCGGTTGCTTTGTTTAAACTGATTCCACTCTTCATCAGTTTTAAAATCAAAGTATCTACTAAAAGCGAATTCTCCTTTTTCTAAGTCAACAAATGAGAAAATATCATACATCTTAAGAAACTCATCATAGCGTTTCATAAAATTTTCGAAAGCATCTTCACCTTTTTTAGTAACTGAATATTTATTTCCGCTTACTGATAAATATCCTTTTGCCATTAATTCAATAAATAAAGGCTCTAGTATTTTATCGTCAGGATTAGCTATTGTATTAAAAACTCTATTCTTATTTAAGATTTCATCTAATAGAATAATACTAGTGAAATTCTTTTTATCAATATCCGAAACAAACATGTTTTAATCTTTTTGTTGATTGCGTTTTGCTTTAAGAGCTTCTAAAGCAGAAGAACTAGTAGAAGCATTTAATACCTTATTTATTTCTTGTTCAGTAGACAGCGTATTTTCTTGTACTTCTGCATACGCTTGCGCCCTAAATTCTTGTGCTGTTACTTTTGCATCCATTCTATGCAAAGTGTTCATTAAACCATCAGAATCTACAGAAGAAAGCGTTTTGTTGATTTTCTCATTTACATCGGCAGTTTTAGCTCTTGATTTTAATAAGTTAATTTTATTTTCTGCTTCTGAAATTCTATCTTTCAATTTCTTAATGGCTGTGTCCATTACTTCGATGGCTTTTTCTTCTTTCAAAGCCATTCCACCAAACTCATCAGCTTGATGCTGAGAAGCTTCGGCGCTTTCAGCAGCTTTAGTTGCTAATTCGTTTCCTTTTTCAGCATCTAATTTTCCAGCTTCTACCATGTCTAACAAGTCATTTGCTTTATGCTCCCATTCAGCAGCTTTTGTTTTTGCTTTAGCTTCTTCTGCTCTATGTTGTAAAGCAGCAGCTTTTACTTCAGCTTCACCTTCAATTGCTTGTTGATAATTTGTTCTCAATTCGCGCAATACTTGATCTGCCATTTTAATTGGGTCTTCCAATTTATCAACTGCAGCATTTACTTCTGATTTACCAATTCTGAATATTCTTTCAAACAATCCCATTTGTATATTTTTTTAATTATTAAATAGTTACTTCTTTATTATCTCCTTCTACCAAATGAGCTTCTACCACTTCCGAATGAAGACCTTCCAGATCCAAAAGAACTTCTTCCCGAACCAAAAGAGCTATTAGATGAAGAACTTCTATTTCCAAATCCTCCTGAACGAACAGGTGCTGAATTATCTCTTGCTGAAAATGAACGTTGTGAACGTATAGGGCTTCCTACACTTGAACGACTATTACCACTTCTTAAAGATCCGTTGCTCCCTCTATTATTACTTGAACTACGAGTTACAGTTCGGTATGTAGTAGTTGAATAACTCCTATAATATGATGGATAATACCCATAATGGTACATAGGAACATAATAACGGTGGGGGGTAAGCAAATAGGATAATAACAATACTTCTCCAAGACTAAATGAAGAGTGATAACGATAATCAGGACCACAATAAGAAGGATTGCCTTGAATTTGCATATCAGCCATATCATTATTTTTAGTAATGGTAAGGGTAGCAACTGTCACGGAGTTTTTATCATCAACATCATCTAATACTTGAATTTGATTTTGTGATTCCACTACTTTAAGGAAATCTACTTTTCCGTTTTTATCTAAATCTAGATTGTTAATGTCATTGTCGGGCGCATTGATTGCAGTCTCAATGTCTGTTGGGTTTTTGGTTTTTTTAACTAATTCTGCAAAATTGTTCACATTAAAATCTGGTAATGTAGTAGCTTGGATAGAAACATTGTTACCTTGATTGTCATTTCTACTGCCTGAATTACAACTAGCAGCTAGAAAAATAATTGATAAAAAGAAAATTATCTTTTTCATATTTTAAAAATAAAAATCGAAAGTAGGTGATTGTAATGTTACAAATGCAATATTGTGATGAAATTATTGATTAAGCAAACTATTATATCAAAGAAATTAGAATAAACGCTATCAAATATTATATGATTGGTAAAAAATCGTTTACATGAATTCTATGCAGCACTGTAATTCCTGACAAAAATATATAAACCTAAAATTAAAAAAGGCTGCCTTAAACTAATTTAAGACAGCCATTTTTCAAACATTTATTAAAAATTATCCAGCAGCTTCGCTTGACATACTCTTAGATGTTTTTTTACGCTCATCTTCATTAAGTATTACTTTACGCATACGAATGTTTTTTGGAGTTACCTCGATACATTCATCTTGTTGGATATATTCCATACACTCTTCAAGTGTCATTAAAATTTTTGGAGTAATACGTGTTGCATCATCGCTACCACTTGCACGGTGATTGGTCAATTTTTTTGCTTCAGTAGCATTTACCACTAAATCACCTGGCTTAATGTGTTCAGCAATAATTTGTCCTGTATATACTTCTTCATTAGGATCAACAAAAAAGCGACCTCTGTCTTGTAATTTATCAATTGAATATCCTGTAGTTTTCTCAGTGCTTTTAGAAATCAACACTCCATTGCTACGTCCAGGTATTGGACCCTTCCAAGGTTTGTATTCTAAAAATCTGTGTGCCATTACAGCTTCACCGGCAGTATTAGTTAGCATTTGAGAACGCAATCCAATTAATCCACGAGAAGGAATTTCAAATTCCAAATGTTGCATTTCGCCTTTGCTTTCCATTATCAACATTTCTCCTTTCTTTTGGGTTACTAGGTCAATAACTTTACCGCTAAACTCACTTGGAACATCCACTACCAAGTTTTCATAAGGCTCGTGTTTTTTACCATCCACTTGTTTTACCAATACTTGAGGGTTACCAACTGTAAGTTCATATCCTTCTCTACGCATTGTTTCAATTAAAATACCTAAATGCAAAATACCTCTTCCATAAACCAAAAAGCTATCAGCACTATCTGTATCTTCTACCTTTAATGCAAGATTCTTTTCAGTTTCTTTCATTAAACGATCGCGTAAGTGACGTGAAGTAACAAACTTACCATCCTTACCAAAGAATGGAGAAGTATTGATGCTAAACATCATACTCATGGTAGGTTCATCTACACTAATAATAGGTAAAGCTTCCGGATTTTCAATATCTGCAATAGTATCACCAATTGTAAAGTCTTCTATACCTACTACAGCACAAATATCACCTGCAATTACTTCAGTTACTTTTCTTTTACCCAAAGCTTCAAAAACATATAATTCTTTTACTTTAGATTTTTGAATTCTGCCATCAGTACGCATTAAGTTAAAACCAAGACCTTCACTTATGGTGCCTCTTGCTACTCTTCCTACTGCTATACGACCTAAGAATGCAGAAAAGTCTAATGAAGTGATTTGCATTTGCAAATTTCCTTCAGTTACTTTAGGAGCTGGAACATATTGAATAATACCATCTAGTAATGGAGTAATGTCTTCACATTGTTCATTCTTGCTATTAAACCAGCCATTTTTTCCGCTACCGTAGAAAGTAGGAAAATCTAATTGTTCTTCAGTTGCATCTAAGTTGAAAAACAATTCAAACACTGCATCATGCACTTCGTCAGGGCGACAGTTTGGCTTATCAACTTTATTGATTACTACAATTGGTTTTAAGTTCAATTGCAAAGCTTTTTGCAATACAAAACGAGTTTGTGGCATTGGTCCTTCAAAGGCATCAACCAATAGAATTACACCATCAGCCATTTTCAAAACGCGCTCTACTTCACCACCAAAATCACTGTGGCCAGGAGTGTCAATCACATTTATTTTGTAGCCTTTGTATTGTACGGAAGCATTTTTAGAAAAGATGGTAATACCACGTTCTCTTTCTAAATCGTTGCTATCCATTATCAACTCACCAGTTTCTTGATTTGCACGAAACACATTGGTTTGGTGTAAAATTTTGTCAACTAAGGTTGTCTTACCATGGTCAACGTGCGCAATTATTGCGATGTTTCTTATATCCATTATTAATTTTTTTGGCTAAAAACAAAAACCTATAAACCCATCCTACAAAGGATTACACGAGAATAAATGCCGTTTTTTAGCTATTTTTAAGCTGCGAATGTAAGGCTTTGAAGCTGCTAGAAGAAAAGAAAAGTAATTATTTACAATTTGGTAATAACTAAAAATCGAATAATTACCATTTTATTATTTCCAGATAAGTATAAAAGAATGATGAAAAACAGTGAATGCTTTTTAAATGTTTGTTACTAATCAGCACATATATTATTGACCACATAGGCACATAGACACATAGGAAATCAGAGATAATGTATTATAAAAAGGCAAGAGAGAACACATAGAAATATAACTTTTAAATATTAATTCTATGTTGTTTATGAATTATACAGACATTAATTGGATGTTATTTATGAAAAGAACAGATAACTATGTGTCTGTGTGCCTACTATATAACTTCTTTTTTAAAAGATGTTTGTAAATGCTTGAAATTGCATTTGCAGAAGTTATATCTGATGGAAACAAAAGCCGCCCTTTTTTAAAACTATGTGGTGAGTTGTAACAAATTTTTTTTACAATTCATGTTTTGCTTTACCAATAATTTGCGCATGATAAATTCCTGCATTACCAGAAAACAAATAGCTAGTTATACAAGCAATCGAAATCATTACACCACATTCTGCACCAAATAACTCCATACCTAAAATAGTACAAGCAATTGGTGTATTTGTAGCCCCTGCAAATACTGCAACAAAGCCCATTCCAGCAAGTAATGGAAATGGTAGTGGAATAAATAAAGCTAAAGCATTTCCTAGGGCAGCGCCAATGAAGAAAAGCGGAGTTACCTCCCCACCCTTAAAGCCAGAACCAATTGTAAAGACGGTAAAAACTATTTTTAATAAAAAGCTATAAGGAAGTACTGGCTGTTGAAAAGATTTTACAATCATTGGAAGGCCTAATCCAATGTAATCGAAAGCGCCAAAAGTCCATACAAATAAAGCTACCAAGCTTCCTCCTATTAATGGACGCAAAGGAGCAAACCGAATTTGTTTTTTAAATAGTTCAGAAATCCAATGAATTGATTTGCTAAAAACGGCTGCACAAAACCCAAAAAGAATACCTGCTATTAATGCATACAATAAGGTAAAAAATGTGATAGTTGGCTTGGAAAGAATGGGGTAAATAGTATGGTGCGTATGAAGAAATTGTGCAGTAGCATCTGAAACAATTGCTGCAATAAATGCGGGGAAAATTGCTTGATAACTTATTATTCCTACTAAAAAAAACTCCAACCCAAATATTGCTCCTGATATTGGAGTGCCGAATACGCCTCCAAAACCAGCTGCAACTGCTGCTATTAATAATGTTTTTTTATCCGCTTTTTGAAGTTTAAATAGCTTTCCTATTTGTTCTGCAATTGCTCCTGCCATTTGCAATGCAGTACCTTCTCTACCAGCAGATCCCCCAAAAAGATGCGTAATGATTGTGCCTACGTATACAAATGGCAACATTTTGATGGGGATTTTATTTTGAGGTTGGTGTATGGTATCTATCAATAAATTATTCCCACCTTCTACTTCTTTCCCCCAATAATGATATAAACAACCAATAGCAAGCCCAGCAATAGGCAATAATGCTATAATCCATTTATGATTTTCTCTATAGTTTGTAATCCATTCTAATGATTGTAGAAATCCTGCACAGGTTATTCCCACTAATATTCCTAATAGTACACTTAAAAATAGCCAACGTAATAAATAAGTAATTGAAATTGATTTTTTAAACAATTCATCCAACCAACTTCTTGTATTTTTTATCATGATATCGAATGCTAATTATTATCAATATGCAAGACAAAGTCCAATTACAGAAAGGCTAACATTGGGGATAGGTAGTATTTCTTTTCCACAAGCTTCAATTGTTGCTCCGGTAGTAATTACATCATCAATCAATGCTATATGCTTTCCTTCTAGTGCTTTGGGATTAACTATAGAAAATGTATCTGCTACATTTTCCCAACGTTGCAATCTATTTTTTCTTGTTTGAGATTCTGCAAACTCCGTTTTAATGATTGCATCGCTAATAATGGGTTTCTGACAAACTGAATGTATTCCTTCGCACAATAAATTCGATTGATTGTATCCCCTTTTTAATTCTTTTTTGGGATTTATTGGTATAGGAACTATTGCATCTATCTCGGAGAACCAATCTACGGAAGCCAATTCATTACCCAAAAGCCTACCTAAATAAAGCCCCATTTCTCTATTCTTTTGATATTTCATTGACGCTAATAATGGTTGCATTATCCCATCTTCTTTATAGAAGTAAGCTGCAACAGCATGTTTTAACGGTAGCCTTCCATAAAATAATTTTGCAAGATGATTGTCTTCATTATTACTTGTAAATAAACCCGTTTTGGGTAATTCTGTGAAACAATCATAGCATAAAAAAACTTTATCATCTAAAATATCACTTCCACAATTCTCACAATTGTGTGGGAATATTAGATGACTTGCATCATTTAAAAAAGATTTTACTAGAGAATACATAAGGCGAATAATGGCTATTTTTAAAACAATAATTTATATACTTCATGCACTTGTTCCGCAGCAATTGTTTCAATTTTAAAAGATTTGGGGTCAAAACTTTTCTTATTAAACTTGCTAACAATAATTTTTTCAAAGCCCAATTTCTCAGCTTCTGCTATTCGTTGTTCTATTCTATTTACAGCTCTTATCTCTCCATTTAATCCTACTTCACCCGCAAAGCATACATGTGGTGGAAGCGGTACATCTTCATAGCTACTTAGTAATGCACAAATAACTGCCAAATCAATTGATGGGTCTTCAATTTTTAATCCTCCTGCAATATTCACAAATACATCTTTTGTTCCAAACAAAAAGCCGCCACGTTTTTCTAAAACTGCTAGTAGTAATTGCAATCGTCGCAAATCAAAGCCACTTACTGTGCGCTGAGGATTGCCATAAACACTTTGCGTAACTAAGGCTTGCACTTCAATTAATAATGGGCGCATTCCTTCTAAAGATGCTGCAATTGCGCTTCCACTTAATTGAGATTCTCTTTGGGTAATTAATATTTCAGAAGGATTGTCAACTACTTTCATGCCCTCACCCGTCATTTCATAAATGCCCATTTCTGAGGTACTACCAAACCTATTTTTTAAGGTTCTTAATATTCTATAAGCATAGTGTCTGTCGCCTTCAAATTGCAAAACAGTATCTACCATGTGTTCCAAAATCTTCGGTCCAGCTATTTGTCCATCCTTGGTAATATGTCCTATTAAAAAAACAGGCGTATTGGTTTCCTTAGCAAATCGCTGAAACTCTGAGGCACATTCTCTAATTTGACTAATGCTTCCTGCCGATGAATCAATTAAATTGGATTGGATGGTTTGTATAGAATCTACAATTACCAATTGCGGTTGCACTTTTTTTATCTCTTCGAATATAGATTGGACAGAGGTTTCAGTAAGTAAATAAAAATTATTATTGGCAGTCTTTAGTCTGTCTGCCCTCATTTTTATTTGTTGTTCACTTTCTTCCCCACTTATATATAACACTTTAATGTCGTGCATCATCAAGCCATGTTGCAAAAACAAAGTGCTTTTTCCTATGCCAGGCTCACCGCCAACTAATACAATACTACCTGCTACAATGCCGCCCCCTAAAACCCTATTTAGTTCTGCATCTTTGGTTACATATCTTGATTCAGCATGAATAGTTACATCTTTTAATGCAATGGCCTTTGCAGATTTTTTGCTTGTTTTATTATATCCGCTCCAGTTTTGTTCTTTTGTATTCTTTTCCAAAACCTCTTCTACCAACGTGTTCCATTCATTACATGATGGACATTTACCCAACCATTTCACACTTTCGTACCCACAATTGCCACAGAAAAAAGCAGTCTTCACCTTACTCATGGGGTAAAAATATATTTAATTCGCAAGTTCCGTTCAACTTAGTAAACATTAATACGCTTATTTGAACTTTAAAATGAGCTTTTTAAATACGTATTTGCTCATTTGCTATGGTAAATGACCAGAATGAATGTAAACTAGCTCATTTGCTATGGTAAATGAGCAGATTGAATGTTGAACTAGCTCATTTGCTATGGTAAATGAGCAAAATGAATGTTGAACTAGCTCATTTGCTATGGTAAATGAGCAAAATGAATGTTGAACTAGCTCATTTACTAGTGCAAATGACCAAAATGAATGTAAACTAGCTCATTTGCTATGGTAAATGAGCAAAATGAATGTTGAACTAGCTCATTTACTAGTGCAAATGACCAGAATGAATGTAAACTAGCTCATTTGCTATGGTAAATGAGCAGAATGAATGTTGAACTAGCTCATTTGCTGGGGTAAATGAACTAATTGAAAGTCGCATTCAAAATAATATAGGCTGAAAAGAAGTGTTTACTAAGGAAACAGACCAATGGTTATTTTATTATAGCTCTATAAATTTTTAATGGAATAATTGGGATAAATATCTTGCCTTTGGCTAACTCAATTATATTTGTTTTAATGCAGTACTCTCTTAAAAAATCTCTAGGGCAACATTTTCTTAAAGATGAATCTATTTGTAAGAAAATTGTTGACGCTCTACAAGCACACCCTGTACATCAATTGGTAGAAGTTGGCCCAGGTGCTGGCGCATTAACCAAATATTTATTGCCAAATGATATTTATCAATTTAAAGCAATAGAGTTGGATGAAGAAAAAGTGGTGTATCTATTAAAAACCTTTCCTGCTATAGCTAACAAAGTAATTAATGCAGATTTCTTACACATCACTGCACCGTTTGAAGGCAGTTTTACAGTAGTAGGCAATTTTCCCTACAATATCTCCTCTCAAATATTGTTTAAAATATTGGAGTGGAAAGATCAGGTGCCTGTAGTAATTGGCATGTTTCAAAAAGAAGTAGCACAAAGGGTTGCAGCACATGAAGGCAGTAAAACCTATGGCATAATTAGCATTCTTATTCAAGCATATTACGAAGTAGAATATTTGTTTGATGTGCCACCCGAAAGTTTTACGCCACCACCCAAAGTAATGAGTGGTGTGATTAGGTTGGTAAGAAAATCAACTACATACAACGTAAAATCGGATAAAGCATTTGTTCAGTTGGTAAAAATGGCATTTAACCAAAGAAGAAAAATGATGCGAAATGCTGTGAAAGGATTGTTTTTACCAGAAATACTTGCCGATGAATTTTTTAATAAAAGAGCGGAACAAGTAAGTATTGAAGAATTTGCTGCGCTTACTTTTAAAATGACATAGTAGAATATATTGTTTGTAAACCCTCTATTGAAGAATGATGGTTAAAAGGCAGACTGTTGCAATTTTGTTAAACAAAGGACAATTTCTATTTTGAGTTGAGTAATTACAATACTTTTGAATCCACCGCTAAATGATATTTACTATTTGATTGTTACTTCTACCCAACATTTTTGTGTTTGAATATTGAGATAAATATCTTCCACAAATTGCTTATTTATTAAAAATCTTAGGTAACATTTAAATTTAATTATTATGGCATTGGCAAAAATTATTTGGGTAGATGATGAGATGGAAAGCCTTCAATCTCAAAAAATGTTTCTAGAAAACAAAGGCTACGATGTAACCACTTTCTCTAATGGATTTGATGCATTAGAATATTTAAAAGACAACATTGTAGATGTAGTGCTGATAGATGAAACAATGCCCGGCATTACTGGCTTGCAAACTTTGGTGAAAATAAAAGAGATAAATCAACAAATACCTGTTGTACTAATCACTAAAAATGAAACTGAAAACTTAATGGATGATGCAATTGGCAGCCAAATAGCCGATTACTTAATTAAGCCAGTAAATCCAAACCAAGTATTGCTTAGTCTTAAAAAAATAATAGACAACAAGCGCTTGGTTTCTGAAAAAACAACCACCACTTACCAACAACAGTTTAGAAATTTATTTACAGCTTTAAACAGCAATCCTACCCATTCAGATTGGATGGATATTTATAAGAAATTGGTTTTTTGGGAATTGGAAATGGAAAAAACCGATAGCCCTGAAATGCAAGAAATATTGGCATCGCAAAAAGAAGAAGCCAATACCGAGTTCTTTAAATTTGTTAGTAAGAATTATGCTAAATGGGTAAGTCCTAAATCTACTGATGCTCCCATAATGAGCCATAATTTATTACAAACTAAAGTGCTCCCACATTTGGAAAAAGGAGTGCCTGTATTTTTTGTATTGATAGATAATTTAAGACTAGATCAATGGAAAAGCATTCAGCCCATATTTGCTGAAAGCTTCCGCATTTTAGAAGAAGAAACCTTTTATTCTATTCTGCCTACAGCTACTCAGTATAGTAGAAATGCCATTTTCAGTGGATTATTACCAATAGATATTGAAAAACAATTTCCAATAGAATGGAAAAATGATGATGAAGATGGCGGTAAAAACTTATTCGAAGAAACCTTTTTGAGAGCTTATTTAAAAAGAATAAAAAAAGACAATATCAAAGTAGGATATACCAAAGTATTGCACCACCATGATGGGTTAAATCTGGTAAACAATATTCACAACATGCTCAACAACGATTTAAACGTGATTGTGTACAATTTTGTGGATATGATGAGCCATGCAAGAACAGAAATGGAAGTGCTAAAAGAACTTGCAGGCGATGAAGCTAGCTATAGGAGCGTAACCAAAAGTTGGTTTGAACATAGTGCATTGCATCAAGCATTGAAAAAAATAGCTGATAAAGGAATTAAATTAATTGTTGGAACAGATCATGGAACGGTGAGGGTAAAAAGACCTTTTAAAGTAATTGGCGATAAGCAAACCACCACCAATCTTAGATACAAACATGGCAAAAATTTAAACTACGAGCCTAAAGATGTGCTAGCATTCAAAGATCCTCGGGAAGCAGGATTGCCTACTCCTAACATTAATTCATCATTCATTTTTGCAAAAGAAGATGGCTTTCTTTGCTATCCTAATAATTACAATCACTATGTAAACTATTATAAAAACACCTTTCAACATGGTGGTGTAAGCCTTGAAGAAGTGATTGTTCCTATAATTAAAATGGTGAGTAAGTAATTATTAATCTCTTAATAAGAAGGGATTAAATAAAAATTTATTCATTACACGCTATGTGGCTATGAGCCTATGTAGTAGTCCAATATTTAAAATCAATTATCTATGCAAAACATGCCTTACCTCTCAATAGAACAAAAGCAGAAATGGGAAACGTATAGTTATGAAATATTAGATACCTCATACGAAGGAGAATTTAATGATATTATACAGCTTGCATCGCAAATATGCGTTGTTCCTATTTCTGTAATTTCTCTGGCGGAAAAAGGAAGACAATGGTTTAATGAAATGCCCAGATTAAAAGCTACTGAGCCTTTAAAAAAATACTCTTTGTGTGGGCTTACACTTTCTCAAAACAAAGAGCTGTTCGAGATAAAAGACGCAAGCCAAGACTATCGATTTTACGACAATCCTTTAGTAGCAGAAGAACCCAATATTCGTTTTTATGCAGGTGTGCCATTAATCAATAAACATGGTCATAAATTAGGAACGCTGTGCGTAGTAAACACAGTGCCACAATCATTAGATGAAGAACAATCTTTTGCTTTAAAAGCCCTTGCTAAACAGGTATTAAAACTACTAGATCTTAGATTGTGTAATAAAGAACTAATCAAACAAAAAGCTCAGCTAAGTCAGCAAGCGGATATGCACAACCGCATTATTTCTATTATAGCTCACGATGTGAGAAGCCCTGTAGCAGGTTTAAAACAAATTTTGCTGTTTATTAATAATAGAAAATTATCCCAAATTGAATCGAAGAAATTGCTGGCAATGGCTGAGAAAGAGTTAGATGCTACTCTAGATTTATTATCAGACCTGCTTTCTTGGGGGAAAATGCAACTAAGTGCACAATATGCACAATATGAAACAATAAACTTAAATACAATCATATCGGATAATCTTATTGCGCTTCAATCAAGTGCGTCTTTAAAAAACAACCAATTAAAAAATCTTGTAGCCAATGACTTTGTAATTAATAGTGACAAGAATGCATTAAGCTTTATTATAAGAAATTTGTTGACTAATGCCAATAAGTTTACTGGAAATGGAACAATTTCAATTAATGCTACAAAAGAAAATGGTATAGTTTATATCTCTATTAGCGATACCGGTGTAGGCATAAGTGATGATACTAAGCAAGAATTATTTAATAAAAGAGCCATTTATTCAAGCGTTGGCACTAATAAAGAAAAAGGAAATGGGATTGGTTTATTGTTTACCAAAGACTTTGTAGATATGCTAGGAGGAACTATAACTATTGATAGCAATTTAAAAACAGGGACAACTTTTAATATTGAGCTACCTGAACTTTCTTAGAAATATTCAAAGAAAGTTTTCTGCTATTTTGGAATAATCTCAATAGCTATAAATCTAAAAACTATTAACTCTTTGCCTCTTTGCCTTTCTGCCTCTTTGCCTCTTTGCCTCAAATAACAACTACTTCTCCCTTCCACCCATTGGAAATGTAACTCCAAGGGATAAAATCATTTCGTATACTCCAAAACTTTGTCTAGCTTTTCCTTGGTATATTTTTAGTCCACTATAGCTAGCATAGTCTAGTTTATTGGCATATTCCAAATAAATGCTCTTTAAAAAAGTAGCCCTCAATGCTCCTTCTACCCCCACATTCCAACCACCAATTTGAAAGTGCGGGTCATTACCAGGTTGGTTTAAAAATTTATTTTCTACATGAGGAATTACAGGTCCAATACCTGCTTTACCAAAGAAATCTACCTTTACATTCTCATCTGCTGTTTTATATAAATGCCATCTTTTGGTAAGATTAAACAATAAGAAATTAGCTCCATTATTCAAATAATAATAATTGCCAGTGCCAGCATTAAAAGCAATTATAGTATCAACTTGGCGATTATTTAGCTTTCCCACTATTCTTGCATCTTGGTCAGCAAAAATAAATTTGGTATGGTCGAAATTAATTTCCCAGCCTAAGCCTCTTTTCTTATCGAAAATATATCCCAATCTATAATTGTATTGAGGAATAGACAATGCTATGTGAAACAATCCTTCATCCCATCCTGGATGATCGTGCCCCCAAATATTTTTAAACTTAAAATCATTACCTAAAGAAGGTTGCATTACTCGCACATTACTACGAGTATACCATTCTTTATTATACCCCCAAGAAAAGTAAAACTCTCCCTTTCTACTTTTCTTTTTCGATTGTGCAAAAGAGGAAACTACAAGTATCATTATTATTAAAACCCCCAAACCTCTTTTGCAATAATTCATTATATCTTTTTTAGATTGGTCGCAAATATAAAGTTGACAAAAACAATTACATCCCAATTATCGGTTTATATAGCTTGGTTTATTGCTAACACCGTCCAAACTAATAAAAAGTGATTAATCATTTAGTAATTTCTTACACATGCTTTTTCTTATCCATCAGTTCCTTACAAATTCTTTTAATACTCTCTTCAATTGGGGTATAATTAAAAGTCTTTGCTGCTTTCAATAATTTTTCATTGTTGAAATAAACTTTACTCTGCGCCATGATGGCTGTTTCTTTTGTAAGCAAAGGTTTCTTTCTAGTAAACAACGTTTTTATGGCTTCTATTCTCCAGATTAATGCAGCTAAAAAAGGAGTTACTTCTTTATGTGGTGGTTTCTTTCCAAATTCACTTGCAATAGCTGTGAATAATGATTTGTAAGAAACGTTTGCACCATTAATGATAAATCGTTCGCCCGATGTAGGATAAATCATTAAATACATCAATGCATCTACCACATCGTTCACATCTACAAATCCTGTAATCCCATTTGTAAACCATGGAAATTCATTATAAACCGATTTGAAAAGAGCTGTAGAACCAGTATCCCAATTTCCAGCACCTAAAATAATGGTGGGATTCGCTATTACGGCATCTAGCCCTTCGCCTATTCCTCTCCATACTTCCATTTCTGCCAAATGTTTGCTTATGCCATAGGTGCTGCGGTTATTGTCGTCCGACCATTTCAGGCTTTCGTCTATTGTTACCCCCTCGCGCGCTCTACCAATTGCGGCTACTGAGCTTACATATACTAGCTTCTCTATCTTTTTATTAATACAAGCGTTTACTATATTAGCTGTTCCCTCCACATTGGTTTGCATCAATTGTTTTTTGTCTTTTCTGTCAAAAGACACCATAGCCGCACAGTGATACACATAGCGAATACCTTCCATGGCTTCTTCAAGTTCAACTACATCCAAAATATCTCCTTTCACCCAAGTTAAATTGGCATCTATAAGACTCGGACGGCTTCCCCTATATATGGCACGAACATGGCTCTTGTTTTCCAATAATTTTTCTATCAAATGTTTGCCAAGCAACCCTGTGGCACCAGTTACTAAAATCATTATCTATTATTTATTAAAATAATGGCGTGAAGGTAGCAGGAAAATACCCCTTGTATGAATGGTTGAATGGAAAAGCTGGCAGAAAAGAATTTTGGGGGCAACCTTTCAGGTCGTGTTTTTCGTTCCAAGTCCTCGCTCGTGCCTCACTGTGGGCTTTACACTACAATCACTAGCCCGAATGAGAATATCTGAACCATTTATTAAATGATTTGAATGATTAATAACTCTTAAGTAGTTCAGAAATAAAAAAGTAAAACACATAAAAAATCAAAAACATCAAATAAACCAACTTAATCTGTGGTTCAAGCAACAAATCCTAATTAAGACAATAAGCAAACTTCTATAGCAATAAAAAAGTTTTTATGGCAATTATTAAGAAGTTGGCTATTTGAGTATTATTTTATAGCATTGCTTTTTTTCTAATTAATAAATTTAAAGAATCAACTGATGGAATTATTGGGTGTAGGCTCTAGAATTGAGCATCCTGCATTTGGAATGGGTGTTGTAATAAGATTGCATAAACGCGTATATGAAATTTGCTTTGTAGAAAAAGGCATTAAAACCGTTAGCAAAGATTTTACCCTCACAGTTATTGAACGAATAGAGCCTGAATATGCAGAAAGTTTTAGTGAAGCAGAAGACTCTTTAATGAAAATATTACGCGTTTGGAGCGACGTGAATGAAGTAGTGCCATTAGGGGATAAATGGACAGGAGGTACACTGGTTTTAAAACCTGGAGATAGTGGATTGAAGGAAAAGGAAGTGCCTATAGATGCTTTTTTTCATAAGATAGTCATGCTTCGCGATAGGCTGCGTGTGTTGGAACAACGCATCAATAGCCATGATAAACTTACTGATGAAGACAAGGTAAATATGCAGCAATATATTACCCGTATTTATGGTTCACTTACAACGTTCAATGTGTTGTTTAAGCACAAAATGGATTATTTTGAAGGAGAAAAATCGTAAGGTAGTTGTTAGACTTTTTAGGTACCCATTTTCCCTTTAAATTTTAGTTTTCTTAAAAGGAAAGTGGGTATTTCTATTTTAATATCATTAGCGGTTGGCTACCTATATTTTCTTGCTCGTTAAATAAAGAAATAGTATAATAACCATTAGCCAATGAAGCTGTATTTAGATAGTATTCATTTTTACCTTCTAGAACAATGTTTTGGTTTTTCCAGATTTTACCTTGTCCATCTACAATATGGAGTTGAATAGCATTATAGGTATTCTTAAAAGTAATTTTAGTGATATTGTTTGCAGGATTGGGGGCTATCTTAAAGTTAGCTGTAGCAATATCTGCTTGAATAACTATTTTCTCTATAGCTGAATAAGTAAAACTGCCATCTTTATTTATCATTTTAAGTCTGTAGTAACTTGTTCCATTTGAAGGGGAAACATCTTCATAAGAATAAGAATTTAGTTGAGCAGTATTTTTAGCATTAATGGTTGTGATTTTGTTCCAATCTGAGCTATTGATGCTTTTTTCAATGGAAAAAGATTGCATATTTTCTTCTTGAATTGTTTGCCATTTCAATAAGATTGTTTTTTCTATTTTATTGGCTTTGAAGCTAATTAGTTTAAGTGGTAAAGCAGTATCATAAGGTTGGGTGATAATAAGTGCAAAAGCTTGTGGAGTATTTGCATTTAAATTGCCTTTATGGCTTATTTGAATTGCAAAAGAATCTCCTTTATTGATAGTATCTATTATTATTTGCTCAACATTATCAAGGATATTGTCTCCCTTAGTTGCTGCTGCCGCGGGTACATTAGGATTTAAAACCCAAGGTAAATAAGTTTTATTACCTACTTTAATTCTAGTATCTAAATCGTTCACAAGCTTTGGAGTAGGATTGTTTAGGATGTTGGTAGTTTCTACATTTCCAGCAGGGTCTGTCCAAGAAAGGGTGGCAGTTAACTTTCCAGTACTAGAAACTTTTATCATCTTAGAAAAGTTTGTTCCATTCTGTAAGGTATCTTCTATAATAATGTGTTTACCTGCAAATGAATGGTTGGTAACAGCATCTGTAATGATTGTTTCTGCAGCTTTTTCGGTATTTAATAATCCCCATCCAAATTGATAATCAGGCCCTTGAAAACCGCCTGCTTCATTAGCAGAATGAATTACCAATCCTTTTAATGTAGATGCGAGCATAAAACGACCGCTATGATTTTGAGAATACAATTCTTGCAACAACATGAGTGAACCAGAAATACAAGGTGCAGACATGGAAGTACCATCATCATAATCATAATCAGAATTACCAGTAGAAAAAGTAGAGAGCACATTTATGCCATCAGCAACTAAATCAGGTTTTATTCTTCCATCATCAGTAGGGCCCCAACTACTAAATTTACTCATAATTACATCAGTAGGTTTTGAATATCCATTAGGTATTCCATAAACTGCCCCTACGGTAATGATGTTTTTGGAATTTCCATTTGTTCCAATTATTCCATAACTATTGTTGCTTGAAATACCTGCAGGTCTTATTCCTGAAGCATAGTTTCCAAGGCTATCATAGTAATTAAAAGACTGACCCACTGCTGGCCCGTTTGAATTTCTATTATTACCAGCCGCTTTTACTATCAAATAATAAGGTGCATTATAGGCTATGTTGTCATAGTCGGCTGCTGATTGATCATAATATCCAAAATTATAGTCTTCTTTATCAGATACATTGCCCCAGAAAAACCATCGCCCACCACCATCTTTTGTCCATCCGCAATTTAATCCATAAGAATGATTGGATACTAATAAGGTATTTGCCACTGAAGACATTTCTGATATATCATTGGTAAATTCATAGGCTAAAAGCCCTTGTAAATTATACGCCATCCCTTTTACCAATGGATTGATTCCTTTTGCCATCATTGTTCCTGTTACGTGAGTAGCATGGTCTGAACCTCCCCCATTGTAATATGAACTATCCATTCTTGTTATTCTGCCAATTAATTCTACATGGGTATCTAATACACGTCCACCATCCCATATAGCTAGTTTGTTTTTTATATTTGATGAATTGCCAGATAAGCTAATGCCCAATCTCCCTCCTTGCCAAAGCTGATTGGTATTGCTAGTTGCAGCTACATCAATATTGTTATAAGTGCTGTAATAAATAGGATGATGGCATTTGTTTACTCCAATTAATTTGGAAAATCCAATTATACCCCCAGATATGGTTTTTGGCCATTGTTTTATTGCTGCAAAAGAGTCTGCGATAGACAATTGCATATCTTCAATGGTTTTTCGTTCTTTACTAAAATTGGTAAGAAATTTTTCTTTACCAATTCCTTGGGCAAACAACAAATTGATTGATGAAACACAAACTATGAATAAGAGTATATATTTACGCATCCTATTTATTTACTTATTTTTAAACAGTACAAAATAACAAGTTAAGATTTGAAACTAATGCTATCTCCAAAAATTTATACTTTCAAAAGCAAAATAAACTTAAAGTTATTCCTTATGGGAAGAAGTAACGATTTAAAAATAGGTATTCATTCATTTGGAATATTGCTTGCATTTCTTTTATTAACGGCCTGTTCTTCATCTAAACAAAAAAACAACTCTTCAAAACTTACCCAAGGAATTGATGGCATGGCAGTAGAATTAAAAGGCAATCAAATGCCAACTATAGGAATAAAATCTTCCGAACCATCGGGCACGGCAGCAACTATTTGCATTTACGAGCAAACCAATATCAATCAAACAATTCCAGAAGTAAGTGCACCTTTCTTTAAAAAAATAAATACAAGACTAGTAAAAATAGTTTCTTCAAATATCAATGGTCGTTTTCAGGTTCTATTACCTGTTGGCAGGTATTCTGTTTTTGTAAAACAGGGTAATATTTTATATGCCAATCGCTTTGATGAAAACAATAATATCAATGTGTGTAATGTAGAAGCCAATAAAATGGCTTCTTTCAAAGTAGTAATAAGTAATGAAGCCACTTTTTAAGTTAAGTAGCCAAAAATTGCAAATAGAATTGGCAAACACACCTTTTTTTAACCATTCATCAATAAAATTCATTAAAAGCCAATACTCATTATCAAAAAACCGATACTTTCAGCCCATATTTTAAATTTTTATGAAGAAATTGTATGTATTAGGGGCAACTTGCCTTGTATTAGTAGGTGTATCTGCAATAGGACAGAAGCCTAGAAAATTTATTGAAACGGCTAATATGGATAGCTCTGTAAAGCCTAGTGATAATTTTTATTTGTATGTAAATGGTAGTTGGCTAAAAAAATCAGAAATCCCAGCAACAGAATCGCGTATTGGGTCTTTTTTAGATTTGTACAATAGTACCAAAGAACGTTTGAAAGGAATTCTAAATACTGTTTCCAAAGGGGGCTTTCCAGTTGGTAGTATAGAACAAAAAGTGGGCGATTTCTATGCATCGGGTATGGATTCTGCTGCAATTGAAAAAAGAGGTTTTGACCCAATTAAACCAATTCTTAAAGAAATAGATGGTATAAAAGACGTAAAGGGTCTTACTGCCTTTCTTGCTAAAGAACAAACAGAAAATACTGGAATTCTTTACAACCTATATGTAGGTGCTGATGATAAAAACAGTAGCATGAATATTTTAGGATTTGCACAAGGAGGTCTTGGTTTACCAGATAGAGATTATTATTTTAAAACAGATGCAGCTACATTAGCTATTCAAAAAGCTTATCAAGCTTATTTAACTAAGTTGTTTGTATTAACTGGTTTAGACTCAGTAAGTGCATCTAAAAAATCTTCAACAATTTATGATTTAGAAAAGCAGATTGCTGCTAGCCATCGCACTAACGTAGAATTGAGAGACCCTCAAAGCAATTACAATAAAATGTCTGTTGCTAATTTACAAAAATCTATGCCCAATTTCGATTGGAACGGCTTGTTTAGTACATTGAAAGTAAAAGTAGATTCTGTAAATGTGAATCAACCCGCATTCTATGCTAAGATTAATGAATTGCTTAAAAGCGTTTCTATAGACACTTGGAAAGCCTATATAAAAGCAAATGTTATAAAAGATGCTAGCGGTGCATTGAGTAGCAATTTTGTAAATGCTAGCTTTGAATACAGAAAAGCATTAACAGGACAAAAGAAAAACAAACCACGTTGGGAGCGCATTTATCGTGCTACTGATGGCAATTTAGGAGAAGCTTTAGGTCAATTGTATGTGAAAAAATATTTTACAGAAGATGCTAAAAAAAGAATGTTGACGTTGATTGATAATCTAGGTACTGCTTTCGAAAACAGAATAAATCAACTGGATTGGATGACCGATGATACCAAAACTACTGCCAAAGCCAAATTACATAGCTTTTTAAAGAAAGTAGGTTATCCTAATAAATGGCGCGATTACAGTGCTGTGACTATTGACAAAAGCAAGTATTTTGAAAATTTAGTAGCTTGTTCAAGAAACGATTTCAAATTCCAAATAAACAAAGTAGGCAAACCTGTTGATAAAACTGAGTGGGGTATGACACCTCCAACAATTAATGCTTATTACAATCCTAGCTTTAATGAAATTGTGTTCCCAGCGGGTATTTTACAATTTCCTTTCTTTGATCCTGCTGCTGATGATGCCATCAACTATGGTGGAATCGGAATGGTAATTGGTCATGAGATGACACATGGTTTTGATGACCAAGGGGCGCAATATGACAAAGATGGTAATCTAAAAAACTGGTGGGCTCCTTCTGATAGTGTGCAATTTGTAGCAAAAAGCAATTTGGTAATTAAAGAGTACAGTGCATTTACTGTGTTAGATACCCTACATATTAATGGTGAATTAACTACTGGTGAGAACATGGCAGATATTGGCGGTATTGCTATTGCCTTTGAAGCATTTAAAATGACAAAACAAGGAAAAGAAAATAAGAAAATAGATGGCTTTACTGCTGACCAACGTTTCTTTATCTCTTTTGCTCAAATTTGGAGAAACAAGGATAAGGACGAGTCATTGCGCCAGCAAGTAAACACCAATCCCCATTCACCAGCAATTTGGAGGGTTCAAGGCCCTCTAATGAACTTTACACCTTTTTATACTGCTTTCAACGTAAAAGAAGGTGATAAAATGTTTAAACCTGCTAAAGAAAGAATTAAAATCTGGTAGGAATTAATAAGGTAGATTAATAAAAAAAGCTGTCACTTTCGAGACAGCTTTTTTTATGTATAAGTATATTTTCAAAAATAGTTAATAAGTGAACTTTACTTTTTGCTTTTCAAAGAAATTGTTCTAGTTTATTCTTACAGTAATTATTTGTTGGCTACCGTCTTTGGTTTTTAAAAGTAAAGTAATGTTGTATCCTTTGCCTCCATTTTGCAATTTACCTGCTATATACATAGTGCCATTCATATCGCGTTGACTGGTTAATTCAAATCCTTTAATGGCATTGTCTTTAAAGAAATTTTGGAAAGCAATACTTGCTTGGTTTTTACCAATGTTTTTAATTTCATCTTTTTCAGGCAATTTCAAATCAATATAATTATCAAAGTATCGGCTTACTTCCTCAGCATTACCAGACTTTAATGCATTGATAATGGCATTTGAATTGTCAAAGATGGTAAAGCCACACAGGGTGAATACAAATCCTAGGTAAAGTAGATAAAATTTCATAATTAATGCTTGAATGCGTGCATTAAGCCAAAAACATGCCAATAGACTTTATTATTTACAATTGGAGAAGCTGTTTTTTGCGAAAACATTATTTCACTTTTAAAATTTTATTTCATTAATACTTCGTTCTTATATCTAACAAAGTTTCCTAATTAATACCTAAGGATATTCAAATTAGTAAAAACACTTAGTTTTAGCGCATGAATAAGAAAACAATACTGATAATAATGGATGGCTGGGGTTTAGGAAAATCTAAAACTGCTGATGCTATTCAAAATGCAAATGTGCCTTTTGTATCGTCTTTATATAATAAATATCCAAATAGTACTTTGGTTACTTGTGGAGAAGAAGTAGGATTGCCAGATGGGCAAATGGGCAATAGTGAAGTGGGACATTTAAACCTTGGTGCTGGCAGAATAGTGTATCAAGAACTACAAAGGATAAATGTGGCAATTCGCGAAGGTGAAATGAGTAAAAACGAAAACTTATTAGCAACGATTGCTTATGCAAAAACCAACCAAAAACCTTTGCATTTGCTTGGGCTTGTAAGTGATGGCGGTGTGCATTCACATACATCTCACATCAAAGCTATCGTAGATGTTTGTAAAGCGGAAGGATTAAGTGAAGTATATGTTCATGCTTTTACTGATGGGCGAGATTGCGACCCGAAAAGTGGACTTGGTTTTATAAAAGATTTGGAAAACTATCTATCAAATTCTGTAGGTAAAATAGCAACTGTTACTGGAAGGTACTATGCTATGGATCGTGATAAAAGATGGGAACGCATAAAATTGGCTTATGATGCTTTGGTAAATGGTATTGGTGAATCAACTGATAATATTGTAAATGCTATTGAAGCTTCCTATAAAAACGAAGTAACAGATGAATTTATTAAACCAATTATTAATGGAAACATTCATGAAAATTGGAAAATAAAAGCGGGAGATGCGGCTATATGTTTCAATTTTAGAACTGATAGATGCAGAGAAATTACCCATGTGCTTACACAAGAAGATCATGCTGACTTAGGAATGTATAAAATGGATTTGTTTTATACAACTATGACAGATTATGATAAAACCTTTAAAAATGTGCATGTAATGTTCGAGAATGATAATCTCAACAATACTTTGGGAGAGGTTTTGGCAGCTAATGGAAAAAAGCAAATACGTATTGCCGAAACTGAAAAATATCCTCACGTAACCTTTTTCTTTAGTGGTGGACGTGAAAAAGAATTTGAAGGTGAATCAAGAATAATGGCAGCTAGTCCTAAAGTAGCTACTTATGATTTGCAACCAGAAATGAGTGCTTATGAGCTTGTAGAAAATCTTTTGCCAGAAATAGAAAGAGAAACTGCAGATTTTATCTGTTTAAATTTCGCTAATGCAGATATGGTTGGTCATACAGGTGTATTTAGCGCAGTGGTTAAAGCAGTAGAAACGGTAGATGCTTGTGTTGAGAAAATAGTAGCAACAGCTTTGGCGCACAACTACACCATATTCCTTACTGCCGATCATGGAAATGCAGATAATATGGTGAATGAAGATGGCAGCCCAAATACGCAACACTCTTTAAACCTTGTGCCTTTATTTGTAATAGACAATGAATGGAAGGGAGTGCTAAAAGCAGGTAAACTTGGCGATATTGCCCCTTCTATTCTTTCAGTAATGGGTTTGCCTATTCCAAAAGAAATGACTGGAAACATACTTGTTGAAGCATTTTAGTCCATTGATTTTTAAATCAAAATAGATTTCATCATTCTTTCATGGCAGATAAAAATTATTCAGTAGTTCCTTTTCCTGTAGAAAAAATAATGTCTGCCGATGGTGCAATCTTTAATAGATATGTAGAATTACTCAACTCAGTTCTTGAAATAGATATTGAGCCGCTAAGGCAGAAAGTAAAGCAAGCAAGACAATCTGGAAAAGGCAACGTTTCTGTATTGGCTTGTTTGCTTTATTGCTATGGAAAGGCTTTAGATAAGCATAAGGAATCTTTTTCTTTACGTGGAAAGGGAAATAAATGGTTTTGGTTTGATGATGCGGATGCTTTTTTTCCTGTAATCATTCCCAATGAAGACGAGGAGAAATTTCTATTCTGCAAAATCATTAAATCTATCAATAAAAAAACGGTGTATGAGTTAGAAGATGACATAAGAAATGCACCTAATTTCAAAAAAACAATTACCCCAGCAGAACGATTTTTCTTTCGTTTGCCCGATTGGATTAAGAAATTTTTCTATGATTATATGTTTCGCAATCCTTTAATACGAAAACAGCATGGTGGCAATGTTTATTTCACATCCAGAATGCACAGTAGCAATGGCAAAAATTTTTCATACATCATTCCTAAACATTTTCATACAACGGGCATGTTTGTAGGCACTTATAAAGAAGTAGAAAACGCTCAATCCCCAACGGGTAAAAGCTGCTTGCTTGGCATTACTTTGTCGGTAGATCATATTATTGGTGATGGTGGATTAATCAGCAAACTCACTAAAGAGTTTTTATTTCAATTAGATAATATCACCTTATAAAACCTTGTAAACTTGATGGAAACAAACAAAACCATTCCCATTATACCTACGGCTAAATTGCCTAAACATATTATTGCATTAATTAAAAACCCACTCAAAGAAATTTCCAATATGATTGCCAAATATGGAGACATATTTGGGCTAAAGCTTGCTAAAAATCATCACATATTCTTCCTCAATCACCCAGATTATGTTCGCCATATTTTAAAAGACAATCAAGACAATTATTTGCGGGGTAAGGCTGTTAAACAAGCAGCCATTACAGGCTTACACGAAATGCTTGGCAATGGCATTTTTATGAGCGATGGCGAAGATTGGGAAGCCCAACATAAATTGCTAAAAGTGTTGTTTTCAGTCACTGCAATTAACAATACATTGCCCATTATTGAGGAAGAACTGTCAGAAATAATAGGAAAATGGAAAATAGCATCTAAACCCCAGCGTGCCATTCCGATAGAAATGGATGTGAATTTGTTGATGCTGCGTATAATGCTACGTACCCAAGTAGCTACAAACTACCATTTCGATTATGAACATATCTATCAGGCACTTACAGGTAGAATGGAATCTTCCAGTGTACGGTCTTTATTTATTTTTCAGCTAAAAGTGGGTTTATTAAAACCCTTCGGTATTCATTATAAATACAAAAAGCATCAACAATACTTAGAAATATTAGAAGCCATTGCGACAAAGTTGGTAAATGATTTGGTTGAGGAAAAATTAGAAGCTGTAGGATTGTTTCAATTGTTGTTGCAAGATTACCAATTGGGAAAAACCACCAAAAAAGACATTCGCGACCAGTTTATGAACTTTGTTTTTGCTGCTTTTGATACTACTGCCACCGCCATTACTTGGACATTGTACAAGCTTGCAGCAAATGAACCCATACAGCAAAAAGTATCTGATGAATTGCAAAATGCACAAAGAGAAACACCCAATATTCCCATTGCCAATTGGCAATTGCCTTATTTACAAATGGTAGTAAAAGAAACTTTGCGATTGTATCCTCCCGTATGGTCTTATGCACGAGAAGCCCAAAATGCAGATACAATTGATGGATATGATATTCCCAAAAAAAGCATTGTTGTTATAAGTTCCTATGCCATGCATCGCCATAAAGACTTTTGGCAGAACAGTGAAGATTTTATACCCGAAAACTTCGAAAAAGATCAGTTTAAAGGAAAGAATTTTGCTTATATCCCCTTTGGGCAAGGCAAAAGAATGTGTATTGGAAGAGCATTGGCAGATTATCAAATGCAAATAATTATTGGTGGCATTCTACAATCTTTTCAATTGCATACACTTTCAGCAGTACATCCAGAAATAAATGCCAATATCATTATAAAAGGCACAAAACCCATTCAACTAAGGTTATCAGAAAGGAATGTGACTGTTTGAACCACTGATTAAGTTGATTTCTATGACAAATTAAAATTTATTGCAAATTCCATAGGGACAAGTCGCGACATGTCCCTACAACACAAATCAATCCTGCCAATCCTAAAATCCTGTAAATCCTGATTCAGACAAAGGAATGCCATACTAAGCCATCGGACGGTCTTTTAATTTGACAAATAGAAAATAACAGAAACAAAAAAAGCCTCGCCAATGATGGTAGGCGGGCTTTTTCATATTAAAAATCAATAGAAATTAAATAGGATTGCTTGGTGCTGTAGGTGTTTCATTAGCTGCATCTTTAGCTTTTTGGCTATTCGCAACGCCTTCTCTTTTAGCTAAAATATCTGCATAATATTTTCTACCATTATTAATAGCTGCAAGGGTGGTTGAATAAAATGCACCATTGTTTATTTCAGCTGTAGAAGCAATATAATTTACTAGTTTAATATAAACACCAAAAATGCCTTTGCGCAAGGCTTTTGCATTATACACTTTAGTACTAACAGTTTTATTTGAGCGAGCGTCGAAAATGGTTTTGAATTTATTAGCCGCAGTTTCTAAATTGGTTATATGTTTTCCTATTGCCAAAGTGGTTACATAAGGTGAATAAGTAGAGCTTTTAATGTCTGCTATAAAATTGTCTAAATCCAAAGTTTCCGCTTCATAGTTTTCATTTTCCACGCCTTTGTAGGTGTTCAACAATATTTTAAGGTTGGTAAATGCCAGTATTTCCGCAGGGTCATCAGAATATTCATATACAAAAACCGCTCTTCTAACAGTTATAAATTTTCTATCTCTTACCAAATCTTCTTCTGCTAAAAATAATGATTCAGCTTTGGCAATTACTTGATCTATGGCTTCAACGTAAGTAGGGGATTGTTTAATGATTTCTTGGTACAATAAATCAAAGTTCGGATCGGTTTTAGGGTCTAAACCAGTTCCTTTAAAATCAGAAAGGAACCGTTTAATAAATTGAGCAGATTCATCATAATGTAAATGTCCTAAATCAATGGGATACTTTTTCATGCTTTAATTCATTTAATATTTTAAAATTAATTACAGTACAAAATAAATGGTTTTCTATGAATTTTTACACATAATGACTAATTTTTTTTATTCACAATAAAAAGATGAATTTAATATAAGAAAAAAATTTTTCTGAATCCAATTTATTTCCTGTCAGATTTTCTGACGGACTGCCGCTAACTGTCGGGAAGGTTTCAGAACTTCTGACGGCAAGAAATCAATTGGCGGCAGCCTATCAGAACTTCTGACGGGGTGAATTTAATCGGCGGCGGCCTGTCAGAAGTTCTGACAGCTTGCTTTTAATCGCCGGCAGGCTATCAGAACTTCTGAAACCTTCTCGGAGCTTGAAAGTGACCGTCAGAACTTCTGACGGCATGGCAACAACTTCAATTTATTAAAAAAGGAATAATTTTCTAGAGAGATGAATTGCACAGAAGTCATAAACCTTATTAATGAGCAAGCCTAGATTCCCTTCCTTACCTATAACCGATTATATTCAACCTCTAACAATTTGAAAGTAACAATAGAATCCTTTATATCCCTATATAGCTAGTTGTTGCAATTATTATTGTTTATTGCAACATTGAGAATACCTTATGAAATATTTTCTTTTCCATATAAAATTTACTAAAATATTTTTGTAATGATTGATCTGCTATATGAAAAAAATAATACTTGCTATTTTTTCGCTACTTTTTTTTAGTTACAATTCTTTTGCTGCAACCGCCACAGCCACAGCTAGTGGTAATTGGACTGCTACTTCTGGTGTTTGGTCAGGCGGTGCAGGCACAGGCGGAGGTCCTGCTGTAGGTGATGTTATTATCATTAATTCTGGAGTAACTGTAATGGTTAACATTGATTTATCGGCATCAGTTTATACAGGCACTCTCACCATTATAGGTTCTGGCTCGCTCGTTATTACAAGTACGGGTAAATTAAGTAGAACAACAGGAGCTCTTACTTTCTCCGGCTCAGGTGCAGGCAGCTTTTTAATTGCTGGCACTTATTTTACCACAGCAACAAGCATTCCTACTTTTACAAACACAAGTGCTAAACTGCAAATTCAAAATGGTGGTATCCTTTCTTCAACAGCTTCAGGAAATGGTGGCAGCGTATTTGGAACTACTACTAGCACCAATGTTATTTGGGATGAGGGCAGCATTTTTGAACTCAATGGAGGCAATACCAACTGGAACGCCAATACTTTTTTCCCAAACAACACATCTAGCACCACCACTTGGCCTACACTCAGACTCACTTCAGTTGGCACATTTGCCAATGGCTCAACAGGTACTACCGTAAATGGCATTTTACACATCAATGGAACTACGGCAGCAACAAGTATCTCCAATGCTAATACCGTAAAAGCCACGCTCAAGGGCGGATTGATTGCCGATTATGCGTTTACCACTACCATCAATTCAAGCCAATGGTCTATTACTGGCAACAATGCGGTGATTGGTGGTGCGGGTGGATACACTTCTTCGGGGTCAGGCGGTTTGGTTATTGCGGCGGGGGCTAGTGTAACTGCCATTTCCAATACAAGTCTTGGGCTATTGAACATCTCAGGAAGTTTTTCTGTGGCTACAGGTGTCACAGTCACTTCCACTCAAACCACCACTTGTTCTGGCACAGCTTGGAGCATTGCCAATAGTGGTTCGCTCACTTTTGCCAACCTCACCATTGCAGGCACACCTGCCACACAACCGGCTACTAGTTTTTCAGTAAGCGGCATTTTTACCGTAAGTGCTAGCCAAACTTTTGCGCCTACTTCTGGCACCATCACCATGTTTGGGGCAAGTTCTGGCATTACCAATAGCGGCAGTTCTTTGGTGTTTAATAATTTAACGATTGCATCAACACCCACTGCACAGTCACAATACAACAGCAGCTATTCAGTAGCAGGAAGATTGACCGTAAACAATGGCGTTGTCTTTTCTCCCACTAGCGGAACGGTTACTATCACGGGGGCTAATATCACCAACAATTCAACTACTGCTATCGGCTTTGCCAACCTTATCATCAACGGTAGTGGAACAGCTCTCACTGGGAATGCCACTGTATCTGGAACACTCACTTTGACCAGTGGCGTCTTAACAACGAGCAATGCCAACCCATCGCTGTTGACCATAACAGGTAGTATTTCGGGCGGAACGACCAATGCCAGCTTTATCAACGGAACACTCACCCGCACACTCACTAATGGGGTTTCATCTGTTTTTCCTGTGGGGAATGGAGGAGTAGCACTGCCATTTACCATTGTTCCAAATGGCACACCTACCATCACGGTAGCTGCAACCAATGCCGATGCAGGGGCTGCTGCCACTTATGATGCAGTTTATCTATCAGCTATTAGCCACACGGAATATTGGAGTGTAACGCTAAACAGCGGCTCTTTAACGGGTGCATCAGCAAGTGCAGCACGTCAATCTTCATTGAGCGGTTTAAATACATTGGCACAAAGTGCTGCCCAAAACGGTAGCTACACAAATGTGGGCGGAACGGTTTCAGGTAATGGAATCAACTCTGCAATTATTGCCACAAGTCTTGGGTATTTCACTTTTGCAACGCTTAATCTTGCTCCAAGTGTTATTTCTTTTTCATCAAGCAGCCCCTCTGGCGGAACAAGTGGCTATCAAGGAAGCATGATTACGCTCACGGGTTTTAATTTCACAGGAGCTACTAGTGTCTCATTCGGTGGCAAAGCGGCAGATTCATTCGTTGTGGTAAACAATACTACCATCAAGGCTTATGTTGGTAGCGGTAATTCAGGCAAAATCAGCGTCACCAACAACAATGGTTCTGCGCAATCATCCACTGCTTTCACTTTCTTGGGCAATAATCCCAATTTCTTGCTTGATGGCGATTTTGAATTGTCCACCACCGGCATCAGTAGCAATGTAAGCACAGGCGGCGGAACAGTCACTAGTTCTTTGCAAGGGCAATGGCAAAGCACTTTTCAATCACCTTCATCTTCAGGCACGTCCTATATTGTGGATACGGTAGCAGCATCAGGAACTAAATCAATAGCCCTCACCATCAACAGCCAAACCAATCGAAACGATATAAAACTCATTCAAGTAATACAAAATACGACCATACCGCCAGCGGCAAACATGGTGCTTACCTTCTATGTAAAAGGAGCAAAAACGGGCGATTCATTGGTGGTGAATTTCTTTAAATCAACTACTTCAAGTGGTACAAATGGCGTATCAGGAGATGTAACACAGCCCGCTTTTCTTTATACCACCACTAATCCTTTCTGGAAAATGTGCAAAGTATATGTGGACTTAAGCACCTGGACAATAGCCGAAAGAACCAATATGCGTTTATCTATTCGTCCAAATTCAGGCCTCAACACTTCCCCAACGCCTTCAGGCCCTTATCCAAAAATCTATTGGTTCGACCAATTCAAATTCTCGGCAATCGATACATTGAATGAATTGAAAGATGCTGCAATATCTGTGGTAATGGATAGGAAACAAGCGGCTTACAATGTAGGTTTTTCTGCCGAAGTAGATAGCCTCACTGCCGCCATAGCATTGATGCAGGCGACTACTTTCAGTCTGCCCGTTGCGCCTACCAATGCAATTGGGTTTACACCAGCGCCTACGGTAACCGACACCACCAATCCCTACATTGCCAACCTATACAAATTTGCCGCAGCCACCCTTGGCACCAGCTATGGCACTTACCCCAAAGCAACTTTAGGGAATTTTGTTTTTGATGATGGCCCCACTTGTAGGGATATGGGCGACTCACTCAACTATTTCCATTGGTTGGTAACATCGCCTTACAGTAAATACCGCTACAATGCCGAACTTTTTAGAAGATTGCTAACCATTGTTTATGCTAGTAGTGACGATTACAAAATCAACGGAAACAGCGGTGCCACAGGAACGCCAGGTACAACACCCAGCGGGATGAACGATTGGTTTGCAGCTGCCAAAATCAGCAATGGCTGGTGGAATGCAGTTCGCTCTTTTGAACCCTATATCCCTTCTTATTTGGAGAAAAGGATTTACGATGCTGCCGACACCATGGGCTATGTTTTTTATCAACTTTCTGCGACCACTAATTTTTCAAGTAATTCATTATTGACAGGAAATTATACTAACAGAGATATTTCTTATGGCGAGATATTGATGAACACAGGCATGTTCAGAAATAACAGTTCTTGGATAGCTCATGCAAGAAGAATTGTTGACTCTATCGACTTGTTCGACCGCTATCCAGATGGGGCTTTTTCCTATTTGGGTTATCAAAACGAAACGGCCAATTATCATGGCAATACCAACAATTCATTAGCTAAAATATGGGTGGTTTCTGGTTATCAACGCGCTTGGGATTGTGTTTCCAAAACAGCCAATTATGAAATTTTAAGCATCGAACCGAAAGAAGTGCCAGAGTTTTATACAGCCGCCACTTGGAAATCACAATGGAATGGAAGTTCAGGTGCATCGGGCGAACCATTGCTCACCATATCAAGAAGTCCATACCTCAAAACCAAAATGGATGAAATTCAAAAGTCAAGAGGTTCATCTGCTTATAGCAGCGAGCTAACTGTAAATGCAGCTTTTTATGACCCAACCATCCCATCATCGCCATTGCCCAATAACTATTTGGTGTATGATAGAAATGTGCAAGGGCCAAGAGGGAGGTATGGCACTTATTCTTATTCAGCCTCATTAAGGGTCACATCGCCAGCACAATATGCAGTAGGTGTTAGTACAAATTTTGGCAATTTAGGTATGCCAACAGTTGTTGGATGTATGGTTGCTGACACCGTAAATGATATTCAAAACAGTGTGTTGATACGTGCCAACACCAAAGTGCATGTGCGCAAAAGCAATCCCGCAAGCGATGTTGCCGATTGGGGTTTCTTGATGACCAATACCGCTCCCAAAGCTTGCGTTTCTCGCACAGCCTCCTCTGTTTCTACACCGGGTCAATTACAATATCAAATGCCTGGCCCAGTAGCAAGATTAACCAGTTGGTCCACCAACCAACATTGGATTACCCTACCCGACCGTATGATTGGCTTTGTAGAAACCTACCCTACGTCCTCAACTGGAACAACAAGTGGTTATGAAATTACAGGAAGGTTACGCTTTACTTATGGCAACAATGGGGTATTGATACCACAGACGATGGTCGTAGATACGCTAGGTAAACAATATACTTATGGCAGTTTAAGAGCCATTATCAAAGCACACAACTACAATTCTGTTGATACTTTCACAACAGGTGGAATAAACGATGCTACGCCATTAACTTGTAAGGAAATACTCTTTATGTGCGATTCCTCCAATGGGGCAACCACCTTGAAAAGCTATTCTGGCTCTTTGAAAAAGTTTTTTGTTGCGGAAGTCCGCAATGTGAATGCAACTGGAAATACCACAGTAACCAAAATCGGCAATGGCAAATTATCAGGTTTATCTGTTTTGCTCAATGGCAATACTTATACCTCGCTGCGCAATGACAGCACTGGCACAATGACCCTCAATCTAAGTAGTTATATGGTTTCGGGCAATGTACATCAGGTGCATTATTCCCGAAACGACACCACCCGCATACAGCCCATTACCATCACTAGCAGTACTTTCTCGCTTCCCGCAACTGAACAAATTTTGCTTATCTCAAGCAGCAATCCAAGCGATTTGGGCAAAGGCTGGGAAAACTATGATGAGACATTGAAAAACACAGGCATTTTCCCTGCTACAACCACCACCAATTGGACAGGCGGCTTCAATACCGACTTTGCCCATTTGGCCAATTGGGACGCCGGCGTTCCAAATGATTCCACCAATGCCATTATCTACAATGTTGCCAAGCAACCCATCATCACTTCCAATCAATCTGCCAAAGCATTTCGTTTGATTACAGGTGCTAATGTTACCAACAATGCCATATTATCTATAAAAGACACCCTCACCAACAGAGGAACGATTGCAGGTACAGGTACGGTTTCACTTTCTGGTACGAGCAATCAAAAACTTGTAGGAATTGGCACCATCAATAATTTGGCTTTGAACAATCCAGCAGGTGCTATCATTTCATCTGGAAGCAATATGACTAGCTTGACTGGAACACTCACGCTCAATAGCGGCACACTCACCACAAATGGCAACCTCACTTTAAAAAGCTCATCAGTAGCCACGGCAAGCATAGCACCCATTGCTTCTGGTGCAGGCATTTCGGGAAATATTACAATCGAAAGGTTCATTCCAGCTAAGACAGCAAGAAAGTATTCATTTGTAAGTAGCCCAGTGAGTCAATTAATTAGTAGTGCTTGGCAGCAACAGATTTTCATAACTGGTGCTGGGACAGGGGGAAGTGTTTGTGGCAATGTAAATAGCAATGGGTTTGATGTTTCTAAAGTAAATACAGCTTCTTTTTATTTTTATAAAGCTAATAAAGTTAATAACTCACGTTGGGCGAGCATTGCCAATACCAATGGAACGAATCTTTCGCAAGGAATTGGTTATAGAATAAACATAAGAGGAAGTAGAAATAATGGAGGAGGGTGTGCAAATCAATTAAACAGCAATACGCCAGCTGCACCCGACTCAGTGGTTTTGGTTGCAACTGGTTCATATAATTCAAATCCTCAAGTAAATGTATACGGAACTACTAATTATGGTTCTGGCATTGCCTTCACCTTTTTAGGAAACCCTTATCCTTGTGCTATTAGTGGCAACGCATTTATTGCAGCAAATACTGGAAAAATCAATAGTAATATTTGGATGTTTGCTCACAATGGAAATTCCTCAGGAAGCTATGGAAGCTGGAATAAAAATACCAAGGTAGGAACAGGATATTGGCCAACAGATTATAGCACTGCAAATCCTACTGATTTAGTAATACCATCTGGTGCTGCATTTTTTGTAGAAAGAAGTGCTGCTAGTGATACTATCGTTCAATTCAGCGAGTCTTTAAAGGTTAGCACCCCTAAAGCAAGTACTACTATTTTTGGTACAAATAATAATTTGATTTGGGATAAAAAGTGTAGAATTTTATTTGCAAATTCTGATAGCAGCTATTTAGATGACATGGTTTGCCTTTTTACAAATGATTCTTCTGTATTAAATAATTCGTACACCGATTATGACACTTATTCATTTAATACAAGCAATAGCCAATATATTGCTTCATTAAAAGGTAATCAGCTATTATCAGTTAATGCAAGACATTTTCTTGCTTATGATGATAGCATTCTATTAAAAGTGTATAGCAATCAAGTTGGAAGCTATCTTTTACGTTTTAGCGACTTACAAGAATTGAAGCAAGTTGCCAAATTGTTTCTCAAAGATAATTTTCTTAATCAAGCCATTGATATTACTTCTAATCCTGAATATTCTTTTACAATTACAAGTGATTCTAATAGTTATGGCTTAGGTAGATTTCATTTGGTAATACAATCAAAATCAGGTGTAATATTACCTAATAAGAATATTGTGCTAGAAGGCAAAATACAAGGTGCAAATGCTGAATTAACATTCAATACAAGCAATCAGGAAATTAATTCAAAATGGATATTGCAGAAGTCTTTTGATGGAAAAGACTTTAAAAATATATCTCAAGGGGTTTTTAAACAAAATAGTAGTTTAGAAATTTTGAATGATATTATTGGACAAGAATTGGCTTACTATCGCTTGAAGTTGATAAGTAATAATGGATTAACCACGTATAGTAATACCATTCAATTAAAGAAAAATACGCCAACATCTGAACCTCAATTAGTGTTTTATCCAAATCCAGTTACGGGAAATAAATGGCAATATAAAATTTCCTATGTAAAAGCAGGTAATTATCAATTGAAAGTTTACAATACAATTGGAGAACAGTTATTTTCACAAAAAATTCAATTCAGTGGCATTTCAGCTAATTCATTCATTCAATTGCCTAATTATTTAAGTAATGGAATCTATCAAGTAAAATTATTAAGCGATAATCATTTCATTTGTTCCTCTATTGTAGAAGTGTTGAACTAAACCCAATTTATATTTCATGAAAAAAAATCATTTACCCTTACTTGGGTTAGTAACTTTATTTACACTGATTACATTAATAGCATTTAGTCAAAAGAAACATACTGAAACCGCCACACCAATCAATTGGGCATCATTTCTTGCACAACATGATTTGGTTTGGACTAAATTGCCTACAAATTACTATGATGCACCTTTTGTAGGGAATGGATTATTAGGCACCTTGTTTTTTAAGGATACCACTTTGCCGCATACCATAGGGTTTGAAATTGGAAGAGTGGATGTTTATGATCACCCATCTGATGATTCCATAAAAGCCATTGCTTTACCAAGACATAGAATGAGATTACCTATAGGAAAGTTGTTGCTTTCAACAATAGGGGAGATTACGTCTTCTAATTTTAGGGTCAACCTTTGGGATGCAACTATTACCGGAAAAATTGCTACCAAAAACGGAACAATAGACTTACTATGTTATGTTCCTTCCAATGAAAAAGTTATATTAATTAAGTATAAAGCTACTGGAGAAGAAAAAGCATTGAATGTTTCTTTTAGACCAGAACAAGGGGATAATTCAAGAAGCTATTTAAGACCCAATACCTCTGGAAAGCCATACCAAAAAAATCCTCCATTTATAGTTTCTAAAGAAGATGATGCAGAAATAATTACCCAACCTTTACTTTCTGGTGATGATTATGCAACAGCTTGGAACAAGAAATTTACAAAGGATGGTTATACAATAGTGTATGTTACAGTTGCCAACAACTGGGCAGAAAGAAAAATGCCTTATAATAAAAGTGCTACCACAGCTTTAAAACAACTTAAATTGGCAAATGCAACAGATGAAACAATTTTAAAAGCAGCACATCTAGCATGGTGGCATCAATATTATCCAGCAAGTTTTGTATCGATACCTGATGCACGTATGGAAAGCTTTTATTGGATTCAACAATATAGGCTTGCTAGTGCTGGAAGACCAAATTTACCTGCTATAGATTTACTTGGCCCATGGTATAAACCAAGTGTTTGGTTGGCAATGTGGAACAACCTAAACGTTCAATTAGCCTATTATACAACTGGTATTACCAATCATTTAGATATGGAGGAGCCTATATTTAATTTATTAGAAAACCATCAACAAGAATTAATTGAAAATGTGCCTAAGGAATTTCAAAACGATTGTGCAGGGTTAGGTAATCCCAATATATTCAACAATGTTTCTGTAAAAATATTTCTTACAAAAGATACTGCTAGTAAGCAGAAAATGAACTTGATAGCCTTACCTTGGCTAATGCAACAATTTTATTTGCATTATAGATATAACATGGATGAAAATAGGTTGCGCCAGACCATTTATCCCATGATGAAAAGAGCTTTTGGAGTTTATTCTCGAATATTATATAAAAGCAGTGATGGAAAATTTCATTTACCACTTTCCTTTTCAGATGAATATGGAGAAGATAAAGATGTAAGCTTAAATATTGCTTTAGCAAGATGGGGTTTTAAAACGTTAATAGAAACTGCTAATCATTTACAGATAAAAGATACAATGTTGCCAATTTGGAAAAACTTATTAGCAAACATTGTAGAAACCCCTACTGATGAAAGAGGTATTCGTATTGGCAGAAATTTGTCTTTTGATAAGCCACATCGGCATTATAGCCACCTTTTTTCTATTTTTCCTTTGTATGAAATGAACATTGAAGACAATCCAGACATATTGCCATTAATGGAAAAGTCTTTGAGGAACTTCACTTCGCTTGATGGGGATAATTGCATGTTTAAATTTAATGGGGCAGCTTCATTATGGGCTGCATTGGGAAATGGAGATGAAGCTTTAAAATGGACAAAAAGATCTATTGAGTTTATATCAAAAGGGCCAACTGTAACTCCTAATGGATTTTACAGTGAAAACAAATGGCCCACATTTGAATCGCCTATTGCTTCTACTCGCTCAATGCTAGATATGATGCTACAAAGTTGGGGTAAGAGTATCCGCATTTTTCCAGCAATGCCAGCAGAATGGAAAGAAACCAATTTTGAAAATTTAAGAGCTGAAGGCGCTTTTTTAGTGAGTGCAGTAAGAAAAGAAGGCAAAACAAGTTGGGTGAAATTGAAAAGTGAAGCAGGTTCGCCTTGCAATATTCAAGTGAAAGATTGGGAAGGAATAGAATTAAAAGGTTCAAATGCCTCTGTAAGCATTAAATCTTTAGGTAAAGGTTTGTTTTCACTTAATCTAAAGAAAGGAGAAACAATAACTATTTACCCAGCTAATAAAAGAGAACTGCCTACTATTTCACCAATCACTCATGCCCCTGAAACATGGAATCAATGGGGAGTGCATGGTGATTTGTAGGGACATAATATGTGCCTTTTTATTTTTTAATCTTTCTGCTCAGCACAATCACGTTAAACTTAACTGTGTCATAAATCAGCCCTGCTGCTAAAACAGCTGCTGTGAAAAGAAATGTCTTAAAAACAATTCTAGAATACAAAATACCACCTACAATTCCTCCAATAAAGAAGAAGCTTATTATGGTTAAGCGCAGTTTAATGGAAGAAATAAGTTTCTTTTTTTCTTCACTTTCAGTATAGAAAAATAACTGAGAAACTTCAATGCCTAAGTCTGTAAAGAGACCCGTTAAATGTGTTGTACGAACACTTGCATTGGAAATGGTTGTAACCAAAGAATTTTGCAAACCCATGGCAAAAAGCAAACTACAAGCAATAATATTTTGATTTCCATTCAAAAGCAAATGGCCATAAATTCCTACTAAACATAAAATGATACACTCAATAAATGCAGGAACTATATACACGTAGCTATCATTTATTCTTGAAATAATTTCTATTAAAAAATTGGAAACAAAAGAGCCAAGGAAAAAGAATAAGATGTATAGGAAATAGACAAATGCTCCAAAGAAGTTTAATTTAAAAACCTCATCCACAAAAAAAGCAAAATGCCCTGTAACATTCGTTGTAAGCCGTTGAATGGCAAAATAGCCTGCAACATTTACCATTCCTGCAACAAAGGAAAGTAGAGAAGCTATTTTAAGATTGTGGCTTAATGTTCTTTTTTTACCCTGGTGTCTAAACATATTCCAACGATTTTTATTCTACAGTTAGCTTGCTATTACTTTATAAACGTTATTGGTGTAAATATAAATAGAACTAATACTGATTGTAATCTTAATATTTAAATCATGAGTCATTTTAATAGTTTAACCTATTGATTTGACTAACATCATAAAGCAACTTTTATCTCTATTTGCAATTTCGATTGTAATTGTCGTGGTAGAACATTATTTTTGCCCGCGTAGAGGGTCTCATAGTTCAATGGATAGAATAGAAGTTTCCTAAACTTTAGATACAAGTTCGATCCTTGTTGAGACCACTTCCCTTAAAAGACTGTCTTATTTGTAGGCAGTCTTTTTTATTTATATCAACATTCCAATAAATATTATTAGCGGCTTAATTATTGAAAAAAACAATTTCATTTAAATTGGTAAGCATGAAACTCAAAAATATTCTTTTCATTGTTTGTTTATTACTATTAAAAATTATAGGACAAACGCAAACTCCTTATTGCCCCAAACCAATCAACGCTGTTCAAAAGTTGATTAGTAAACAACAATTCGAACAGTTGTTTCCTCGCAGAGATACTTTGTATAGCTATGAAGGGTTTATTGAAGCAACAAAAGCATTTCCTGCTTTTGCTACAGAAGGCAATGAATTACAAAACAAAAGAGAATTGATGGCTTTTTTCGCCAATATTGCTCACGAAACAACAGATGGTTGGCCTGAAGCTCCTGGAGGACCATATATATATGGATTGGTATATAAAGAAGAACAAGCTTGCATAAAAAAGCCTTGCCCTGTTTATAATACAGGGGGAAGTAGTGCATACAAACCTGTTGTAGGAAAAAATTATCATGGTCGTGGACCATTGCAATTATCTTACGCTTACAACTATGGGCTTGCAGGAGATGATTTGCATTTGCCATTACTAGAACATCCTGAATTGGTTTGTTCAAATGCTACTGTAGCATTTAGTGCTGCACTTTGGTTTTGGATGAAACCCCAAAAGCCTAAACCTAGTTGCCACGAAGTAATGTGCGGAAAATGGAAGCCCTCTAAACAAGATATATTGCTTAAAAGAACCCAAGGTTTTGGTATGACCATCAACATTATTAATGGTGGTTTGGAATGTAATACTACCAAAAAAGAAGTAAGCGATAATCGCAATGAGCGCATTGGCTTTTATAAAGCATTTTGTAAAAAAATGAAAGTAGCTGTAGAAGCTGATTGCGATTGTAAAGTGATGGCTAGCTATTGAAAAAATTAAAGAAACTGCACTAATGAAAACCAAACCAATAACTGTAAATCTTAAGTTGATTGTATATTCTACCTATATTTAACGGGTCTTAATGCTTTGCCTACTATGCGATACTCAATATTATTATTGTTATCATTTGCTATATCTATACAGCTATATGCACTAAATGAAAATGAAGTGTATTGCTATATAAAGCAAATAGGTATAAAGCATCCTGAAGTAGTATTAAGACAAGCTATTTATGAATCAGGTCATTTTAAATCGAAGATTTTTAAGACAAAACACAATTTATTTGGGTTTAGGCACAATAGCTATATAAAATTTGATAGTTGGAAAACTTGTATAGAATATTACAAACGCTGGCAAGAAAAATATTATAAAGACGATACAGTAGATTATTATCGTTTTCTACAAAAAAGAAATTTTAGTGGAAAAAGGAAAATGCGCTACGATACGCAATTAAAAAGAATAACAATACGCGGAAAGCTAATCTGTGAGGAGGATGGTAAAAGAGAATAACAAAATTGGACAGCCACTCATATTAATGTGTTACGCTATTGTAATGTTGTTCATTCTTTCTCTATTTAAATTACCAATCGGTACAGTGAATGGTCTAAACAAAATAGACATAATTGCAGATATTAGAGTAACCAAACCAAAAGATACCATTGCCAAACTACCAATAGCAATTGAAGCTATTAAAAAAGATAGCATTCAAAAGACCGCATCTAAAATTGCCCCGCCACCGGCTGAAAGTGAAAGTTTGCTTACAGACTATTGTGTAGATTATTCAGCTTCTTTGCAAAGTTTTTTTGATAAATTAGATAGTATTAAACAAAGCAAGAAAAAAATCAGAATAGCCTACTTTGGAGATTCTTTTATAGAGGGTGATGAAATAACCGACGAAATTCGGAGCAAATTGCAATCAATTTATGGTGGAAATGGTATTGGTTTTATGCCCATACAATCTGCCGTTGCGCCATTGTATAAACAAATAAACATCAATAGTACTAATTGGAAAGATGCTAATTTTAAGGAAAACCCAAATAAATATCCTCTTGGTCTTTCAGGGCATTTGTTTTATGCCGATGGCGAAGCGAGTGTAAGCTATACTGCAAAACCCAATCAACCGTTTACAGATGTGAAATTGTATTTTGGCAAAACCCCTGCTAATACCATTCTCACTATTACCAAAGATGGCAAACAAGAAACAGTAGTTGTTGAAGGTTCTAAACTGATAAATGAAATAACCATTAACCAAACAACACCTATTAAAAATATTAAAATTGCTACCTCATCCAATGTATTGCCCATTTATGGGGCAAGCTTTGAAAATCCCGATGGTATTTATTTAGATAATTATGCCTTTAGAGGTAATAGTAGTGTGCAAACTCAACAATTAACCAAGGAGATGATTGAGGCTTTTAATGCGTATTTGCATTATGATTTAATCATTATTCATTATGGTATTAATGCAGTAGAACATGATATGCAGAAAAATACTTGGTTTGAAAACAGTATGCACAATGTGATTCAAACATTTAAAAATGGATTGGGCAATGTGCCAATGCTTATTGTAAGCACGAGTGATAGAGGATATAAATACCCCGAAGGATACGCTACTGAAAAAGGAGTGCCTGTAATGGTAGCAATTCAAAAGAATATTGCTCAAAAACACCAACTCGCTTTTTGGAATTTATATGAAGCAATGGGCGGAGAAAACACAATGGTGAAATGGGTAAAGGGTGATACGGTATTAGCTTATAAAGATTATACTCATGTAAATGATAGGGGTGCAAAACGAATAGCTCATTTGTTTACAGAGAAATTACATGCTTCTAAAAAATATTATCAAACCCATAATACTGCTAAGAACTAGAGATACATGCAAGGAATAGACTTTAATAAACTATTGGATATTTTATTATATCACGAAAAAGATCCGCTGCTATTTAATAGCTCCTTTTTCCTGTTTTTCTTTGGTAGTTTTTTGTGCGTTTACGTACTCACTTATCAGTTCTATACATTTCGGGTTTACCTGCTTACGCTTTTTTCATTGTATTTCTTTTATAAAACCTGTGGTTGGTTTGTTGGTTTTGTAATTCTTGCTGCTATTTTCGATTACAACATTAGCCACATCATTTACAAAATGACCAATAAAACAAATAGGCAATTGCTACTTATTTGCAGTATCGTAATTAACCTTGGGTTATTAATTTATTTTAAATACACCAATTTCTTTATTGGCATTTACAATTGCTTTACCATAAATGAACTTACATTTTTAAAAATAGTATTGCCTGTTGGTATTTCGTTTTATACGTTTGAAAATCTTAGTTATACAGTAGATGTATATAAAGGAGAAATAAAACCAGTTAATAAATTCATTGATTATTTATTCTTTCTATCCTTTTTTCCTAAGCTAATGATGGGGCCAATTGTGCGGGCGGCAGACTTTATTCCTCAAATAAACAAACAACCTTTTTTAAATAAAAAGCATGTGGGAGAAGGCTTGTACCTCATTACCGCAGGTATCATTAAAAAAGTAGTCATCAGCGATTATATCAATGCCAATTATGTGCTCAACATTTTTGATGCACCTGCTACGCACACAGGTTTGGAATGTTTGATAGCAGTTTATGGTTATGCAATGGTTATTTATTGCGACTTTTCTGGCTATTCTGATATGGCAATTGGTATGGCAAAATGGATGGGCTTTGATATCAACATCAATTTTTTGTCACCTTATCAGTCGGCAAACATTACAGAGTTTTGGAGGCGATGGCATATTTCATTGTCGTCTTGGTTGAGAGATTATGTATATATCCCATTGGGAGGAAGCAGAAATGGAATTGGGAATACGTATATCAACCTAATGATTACGATGCTTGTAGGAGGCTTTTGGCATGGGGCAAGTTGGAATTTTATATTTTGGGGAGCATTGCATGGAGGCGCATTGGCAGTAGAAAAATTTAGACTAAGCTTTGGCAGAAAGCAATTAATTATAATTCCTTTTTCCACTAAACTAACCAAGATTATTGCCCAAATAATTACTTTTCACTTTGTATGTTTCTGTTGGATATTTTTTAAATGCAACAGTTTTTCAGATAGTTGGTTGGTAATTCATCAAATAGTTGGCAATTTTAGAATAGATGTTTTACTGCCATTTGTAACCAATTATTACCCGGTATTGCTCATGATAGTATTTGCATTGTTGCTACATAATATCAGCAATCAATTTGAAGGTAAGTTCAAAAGTATGATGGTTAAAATGCCTTTGCCACTTAAAATATTGTATTTCTTTATCTGCTTAGTTATTGCCATTCAATTCAAGCAATCAGATATCATCAAGCCAATTTATTTGCAGTTTTAGGATTAATACACCACCTATTTTTATCTACCACATAGGCAGATAGTCACATAGAAAAAGGGTTAATATCATTGCTCGACAAATGAAAAATGAACTTAAAGAATTTGACGTGGATTTTATTGGAGGACAGGAACCGTTAACAAAGGAAGAAGAGCTTCTCATTAGCGCATTTATAAAAGCTAACAAAGAGAAAAGCAAACTAAGGACAATGGGCAAAACAAAAGAAACAGAGATTTCAAAAGAGACTGAACCCCGCTAGCCTTAGTCTTCCATAAAAATGAACATTTAGAGTTTGTCATCATACTACTTAGGTGTGTGTGCAAATCTCCTGATTTGCAATCATTAAGTTAATTCAAAGCTAACTTGTAGCCCGTAAGTTCAATCAGATTTTATCAGTCAGTGAGTTTTAAATTGGGCTTTTGAATAAAACATCAGCAATATTGCAATCATTGGATTTATGTTATGAACGGGACGGAATGCTAGTTAGTCAACAATGCAAACAATTCAGCCTTTTTCTTTCAACACTCAAATTGACTAAAATTACAAAAACTACTTCTTAGCCAAAATAACATTCAACTATACAAAACTTCAATAAAATGAAGTTGAATAATTTACCTATATGTCTATGCCTATGTGGTGGTTTATAAATAAATACCCTCTATCACTTCAGCATATTTTTCATTAATTACCTTTCTTTTCAAACTTAGTTTGGGGGTCATTTCTCCAGCTTCTACTGTCCATTCTTTGGGGAGTAATTGAAACTTTTTTATTTGTTCTACATGATTAAAACTTCGATTGTTTTCATCAATAATCGATTGAAAAAGTGCTAAAACTTGTGGATGGGTTATTAACGCATCATTGCTTGAAAAGGAAATGTTTTTCTCTTTAGCCCATTGCTTTAAAGCAGTAAATGAAGGAACTATTAGTGCAGAAACAAATTTCCTTTCTGCACCAAGTACCATTATTTGTTCAATAAAAACTGTTTCTTTTAGTTTGTTTTCTATAGGTTGAGGTGCTACATATTTGCCCCCACTTGTTTTAAAAAGTTCTTTTTTTCTATCCGTTATTTTAATGTTTCCTTCATCCCATACACCAATATCGCCCGTATGCAACCAACCATCTATGACTGTTTCTGCGGTAAGGTCTGGTCGCTTATAATAGCCTTGCATTACACAAGGACCACTTACCAATATCTCCCCGTCATCTGCTAATGCTACTTTTAATCCTTCAAGTGGTGGTCCCACGGTTCCAAATTTTTGACCACCTTTTGTTTTTCTATTTACACAAATTACCGGACTATTTTCCGTAGGACCATATCCTTCATACACTGGAATTTTTGCTGCATTAAAAATCTTTAAAAGCTTTAATTGACAAGCTGCACCACCTGTAACCACAAAAGAAATATTGCCCCCCAAAGCTTCCCTCCATTTACTTAAAACCAATTTATTAGCAATCATTAATTGCGTATTGTACCAAAATCCTGCATCTTTTCTATTGTCATATTGCTCTGCAACTTGCACAGCCCAATAGAAAAGCACTTTTTTTATCCCGCTCAATTCATGCCCTTTCTGCATTATTTTCTCAAAAACTTTCTCCAATAATCTAGGCACAGTTGTAAAACCATTGGGCTTTATTTCTCTTAAATTATCGCCAATGGTTTCTAAGCTTTCTGCATAATAAATGCTAATGCCACTATATAAATAGATATAAGTAACCATTCGCTCAAAAATGTGATTGAGGGGCAAAAAGCTTAATACACGCCAAGAAGGTTCATCAGCAAAAGGAAAACTTGCTTTGCTCAGCATGGCATTGGAATAAATATTTGCATGACTAAGCATTACACCCTTTGGTTTGCCTGTAGTGCCAGAAGTATAAATAATTGTAGCCGTGTGCGAGGCAGGAATACTGCTTTTTATGGCTTCCATTTTGGCAATATTTTCCTTTGTTGCCAAGGCAATTACTTCTTCCCAATGGGGCGAATTAGGTATTTTATTAAATGAAAATACTTTGATTAGAGAAGTGAGGTTGGATTGCACTTCTACCACTTTATGTAATAGGGCTTCATCGCTTACAAATACATATTTTACTGCAGCATCATTTAAAATAAAGGTGAGTTCTGTAGCATTGGTAGTAGGATAAATGGGAATTAGTATGGCACCAATTTGTTGAACAGCCATGTCTACCATCATCCATTCGGGGCGATTGTTGCTGATGATACCAATTTTATCAGTATTGGTTGCCGTCATATCGTTTCCACTAACCCCTAGTTCTAGTAATCCTGCGGATAGATTATTTACTATTTCTTTTACTTCGGTAGTGCTGTATTTTTTCCAAATACCATTTGCTTTTGCAGCAAGCATATCATCTTTAGGAAAATGCTGTAATTGATACTCAATACAGTCAAACAAGCGTTCAATCTTTTTCATGGCAAGCAAACATAATCGGTTTAATAAAGCGTAAAATCTATTTATTACATCATCATAAATAAATATTCAAGTACTAAATTAAGGGTATATGGATAGATGAGAGCTTATTTTTGTTAATTGGAAAATAGACATCTCGAATATATTGAATTGAAACTATGAAGTAACTATTTAAGCTATTCTAATGCAGACTTTTGTGAAAGGCTTACGTTGCAACTTAATTCGAAAGTTTTATTTATTTCGATGTATTCAAAATAAAATCGGGTTGTTTTTTAGCAATTTTTATGGTTCCTTGTTTATCAAATACTATTTTAATAATACCCGGTTTTTCTCTCCAAGGTGCTTGACTATCATCACCAAAAAAGCAGGAAAACCAATCGCCGTTTTTGGCCTTGAAAAAATTGGTGCCGCCATTGCAAGGCACTGGCTCGTATCTACCTCTATAAGGCCCATATACATTTTTAGATGTGGCAATCATCATAGAATATCTATCATCTGTTTTATCAGTCACACCAAGATAATAAATACCATTTCGCTTGAAAAGAGTTGCGCCCTCAAAACCAATATCAACATATCCGTTTTTCTTACAAAAACCCACCAAATGCTTGGTAGAATCTACTACTGGCGTTTCAAAAACAATTGGATGCAATGGTTCTGCAAAATCGCTCAGGTCGTCTTTCATTTTGGCAATGAAACGGCCTCCACCATACGTAAAATATACTTTATGGTCTTCATCTTCAAAAAGCGTAGGGTCTATTAGATAAGAAGTTTCTATTGGCCCGATGCCACCTAATAAAGGTTTGTTGGGATCAGTGGCATGTATGTAAGGACCTTCTGGCTTTCCTGAAACACTTTTCAAAATAGACATTCCACCCGGCGGCATACCAAACGCAATGTAATAATTGTGGTTGAGGTAATGCAGTTCAGGCGCCCATATTGCCCTTACTGGATGATTGTGGCGCATACGCCATAGCTTTTCCCAACCACCATCTTTTTCTATACTCCAAACTAGGCCTAAATAATCCCAATGTTTTAAATCTTTTGAGCGATAAAGTTCTATGCCATCATTGTTGCTCCAAATATTTCTGCCGGTGCTACCTGTAAGATAATAATTGCCATCTCCACCTAAAATAATTACTGCATCGCGCATACACACATCCCAAATGGGTTTGATGTTGGGCAATAAGCCCGATTGTATAACCGAACCTGTAGCATATTTGTCTTTATTGGCAAGGGTAACATCGTAATCATAATCCCAATAAGAAAGATGCCCTCCAAAAAAATGCCCTTCTACAGGCTTGCCTGCCCCTGATATTCCTTTATAAAGGTGATGAATAGAATCTAGTACAGCCTGTGGATATATTCTTGCTGCTTCTATTTGAACTTGTGCATTTGATATTATTGTAAATGCAAAAAAGACGATGGCAACAATCCCTAAATTTTTCATATTTATTCTAATGCTCAATTTTTAGTTGATGCAAATTACACACTAAATAAAATTGTTTAGAAAACTATTAGATAAGTGTATTGATAATGGCAAGTATTGCAAGTTGATAATAGATTTTTTTAGATTACTAATGAATAACTAAGCGTTAGGCACAAGCAGGATGTTTGCAAAGGTGAGGCTCTTTTTTATCTAACTAAACTTTTATAATTTTAGCGATACTTGAGTTTTCGATTGACAATGTTCGAATTACATCCCCTTATCATTTTTATAAATACGCCTCAGTTACCAAAAATACGGCTTAGTTACCAAAAATACGCTTCAACTACAAATAATTACGCCCCAACTACAAATAATTATGCCCCAACTAGAAAAAATTACACCCCAACTACAAATAATTACACCCCAACTACAAATAATTACACCCCAACTAGAATAAATTACACCTCAACTACAAAAAATACGCCTCAACTAGAAAAAATTACACCTCAACTACGAAAAATTACACCTCAACTACGAAAAATTACGCCCCAACTACGAAAAAATACCCTTTAACTAGAAATAATTACACCTCAACTACTAAAAAAACTACCCAATTGCTTTTTAATAGCTTTTAGTAAATAGATTTTTGAATTGAGTGAACTAAAAATGAAGCTTTTTCTTTGCTGGTTTAGTAAATTTTATCTTGGAAATAGCTTTCTTTTCTACTGAGGTAAAATTGCTATTGTTTTTTATATATTCTTTAATTGTTTTGGCTTTAGAAACAATGCCTGTTTCATCTTTATACAAAGTAATATCTCTTGTTTTTAACGCTTCGCTATAAGGCTTGTAATCTGCTTCTTCTTTGGTGTTAAGCAAATCTGCTTTATCAATTTCACCACGAATAAAAGCTGTGGTGGCAGTAGCATCTTTTGGTTTATAATTAGCAATTGACTCTAAAATAGAAACAGCATCATAGCTATTGGCAACTCTTTTTACATAGGATTGCTGAGAAACAGAATGTTGGGTTTCGGTTATTTCAGGATTGGTTGGTTCTGGGTCTGTAGTAGTACTAGTTTTTGCTTTAGTAGTTTTTTTCTTATAAATGTGCGCTGTTACATTGGCTCCTGAAACAAGATTAACTGCTGTTTTATACATAGCAATTTGGTCTTTGGTAACGCCCTTGGTAGTAAGTAAATTTGATAGGCCATTTTTTAAAACAACTTCTAAATTTTCATTGACTTCTCTTTGCAGATCTGCTGTAGTTTTATGTACTGTTTTAGGTGCAGCCACTGCTTTTACAGAATTATTTGCCGGTTCTACATCTTTTTTTTAGTTCTGGTATTTCTAATGAAGGGTCAGAAGGTAGATATCTACCACCTAATTTCTCTACTTCGCTAATTAATTTTTTGAAATTGGTTACATTAATTGCATGTCCTGTTTCTGAATTGCTTGCCATAATTAGTTGATTTAATTTGAATGAATATTTTTAATTTGATACAGCATATAATTGCTACTGCGCTATAAAAGTAGTAGGATTTTGTTTGATTTTTTAAATTTTTGAAAAATATTTTTTTGGGGATGGGGTGAGGAGATTTTAAAGTCATTTATAAATAAGAAATTGATTCAAAAATCTCCTATATCTGTAAGTGCAAAATGCACTTAATTCCATTTCTCCTAGAGGCAGTTATTTCAAATTTTCTATAATTAATTTCCGACTTTTATATTTGTGTTATGGGGAACAATTCACTTTTTGAAAGTATCAAACATACAAATGAAATAGGTCAAGAATTTTGGAGTGCTAGAGAACTTTTTAAGGTTTTAGAGTACATCAAATGGGATAAATTTTTGAAGGTAATTGAGAAGGCAAAAGAAGCTTGTAACAACAGTGGCTTTGAGGTTTTAGACCATTTTCCCCACGTGGAGAAAATGGTTCAAATTGGTTCTGGAGCTTTGAAAGATGTAGGTGATTTGCATCTTTCAAGATATGCCTGCTATTTGATTGTGCAAAATGCAGACCCTCGCAAAGAAATTGTTGCACTTGGACAAACCTATTTTGCCATCCAAACTAGGAAACAAGAGATAATTGAGGATGAATTTAACAAGATAGGAAACGAGGTTGAAAAGCGATTGTTCTTGCGAAAAGAAATGGCAGAACACAATAAGAAATTGGCTGATGCTGCGAAGGATGCTGGTGTTATTCAGCCTTGGGAATATGCTATTTTTCAGAATCACGGATATATGGGTTTATATAATGGATTAGGCGCAAAAGAAATTCATAGTAAAAAAGGGTTAAAGAAAAATGAGAACATCTTAGACCACATGGGAAGCACAGAATTAGCGGCAAACCTTTTCCGTGCTACACAAACAGAAGAAAAACTAAAACGTGATAAGGTAAAAGGCAAAGAAAATGCTAACAAAACACATTTTGAAGTTGGCAAGAAAGTAAGAGTAACAATTGAAGAATTAGGCGGAACAATGCCAGAAGATTTGCCAACCGCTGAAAGCATTAAGAAAATAGAACAGAAAAAAGACAAGGATTTATGAATAGATTGATACTTGTAGGAAATGGATTTGATTTAGCCCATAATCTGAAAACTACCTACTGTGATTTTATAAAAAATTATATAAAATTTTTAATAAACAACTTTATTAAAAATGATTCTTATGAAGATGTTTTAATAAAAATTAGTTATGAATATCCTATTAAATTGTTTCAAAATAATGTTGAAATTAATTCTGAAAATGCAATAACGTTTTTAAAATCTCTTCGAGTTGGTAGTTATAGTAATCATATTAATGTCAAAGTAAAATCAATCTTTTTTGAAAAATCATTACTTAAGCTCGAAAACATCAAATGGGTAGATTTAGAAGATGACTATTTTAATGAGTTATTAGCATGTAAAATCCAAATGGATTTTGATTTTGAAAAAGTTAAAAAATTAAATAATGAGTTTGATTTCTTAAGAAAAGAGCTAGAAAAATACCTGATTAAAGTTCAAAAGGAAAATGAACAACCTTTTTCAATCGAAATTTCAAACCTATTTTGCGAAAAAATTAAAGGTGGGGATATAGTAACATTAACTATGATTGATCAAAACCCAAAAAAGCTATGATTCTTAGTTTTAACTATACAAACACATTGGAAAAATACAAGGAAGAATGCCAGAAGTCTATCAATACAGAGATAAATTATATTCATGGCAAATTAGATACTGTGTCTAATCCATTAATTTTTGGTTATGGAGATGAATACAATAAAAGTTATCTTGAATTTGAAGAATTAAATAATAAAGAACTATTTAAGCATATCAAATCTTTCGGATATTTTCAAACTAACAATTATCACGATTTGATAAGATTTGTTGATGAGGATGATTTTCAAGTATACATTTTTGGTCATTCACTAGGCTTGTCAGATAGAACAATGCTTAAACAAATTTTTGAACATGAAAAGTGTAAATCAATAAAAATATTTTACCATAAATTAAGTGATACTAAAGATGATTACACTGATAAAACTTATGATATTTCCACCCATTTCTCTGACAAAGCATTGATGAGAAAAAAAATAGTTAATAAGCCTAATTCATTTCCTATGCCTCAGCCAATAGATACAAGCAAATAGTTTCCATTCCCAAAGTTTGTGATAAATTGCAAAATCAACTCACTCGAAAACGTTTGCAAATTCTTCTCAATAAATTATTACAATTTTTTTTAGGTGTAGTGGGCTATTTACTTACAATTTATATCTATTTACTTGCTGTTTCTTAATATGTTTGCGCCGTTGGTATAAATACTGCCAATTATGAGATTTCTTATGTTGTTGCTAAACGATTGTTGCCGCTTGTATTATTTCTCGATGAATGATTGTATCAAATCAATGAATGCTTTTGGCAAATTGTTCGTTAATACAACGAATGCATCAACCATTACCACCCCAATTTTCTATATTCAATCAATAAAAGCTTTTCTTTTTCCCCATAATTAAAACAATACTTATTTAATAATAAAAGGAGTTGTATGAATGTAAAAAACAGTTTTGATTTATCAGGTAAAACAGCATTAGTAACTGGTTGCAGTAGCGGCATTGGCTTGTCTATGGCAGTTGGTTTGGCAGAAGCTGGTGCAAGTATTATTGGTGTATCTAGTCGTTTAGCACCTGAAGGTAGCGAAGTAGAAAAAGCAGTACTTGCGGCAGGTGGTAGCTTCAAAGCATATCAATGCGATTTGGGTGATAGGGCTTCTATCTATTCATTTATTGAAAAAGTAAAAGCAAATGAAGCGCCTATAGATATTCTAATAAACAATGCAGGTACTATTTTAAGAACTCCTGTAGCGGAACATCCTGATGATATGTGGGATAAAGTGATAAACATCAACTTAAATGCACAATTTATCCTTACCCGTGAATTTGGAAAAGACATGATTGCTCGTGGTAGTGGTAAAGTAGTTTTTACTTGTTCATTATTAACTTTTCAAGGCGGTATCAATGTGCCAGGATATGCTGCTAGCAAATCTGCCATTGGTGGTTTGGTAAAAGCATTTGCAAATGAGTGGGCAAGCAAGGGTGTAAACGTAAATGGTATTGCACCAGGATATATTACTACCGATAATACACAAGCATTGAGAGAAGATGCTGAAAGAAGCAAATCTATTTTAAGTAGAATACCTGCTGGAAGATGGGGTGAACCAGATGATTTTAAAGGGCCAGTAGTATTCCTAAGTTCAGAAGCTGCGCATTATGTTCATGGAACAATATTGACAGTTGACGGCGGATGGATGGGTAGATAATCACCCCCCATACCCTAAAGGGAGGAATTAGTACTAAGCACTTTTGATTTATAATAAATATTAATAATAAATAAAAATTCTCCGTTATACCCCATAAAGGGACGGGTTACAATTATGGAAGTAAGATTTCAAAATAGTCCGAAAGAGACTAGCACAATGACAACCAAAGAGCTTAGAGAAAACTTTTTGGTAGAGGGAATACTTCAAAATGATGAATTGAAATTGGTGTATTCACATTATGATAGAGTAATTATTGGTGGTGCAAAACCAGTAAGCAAAGCGCTTGAATTGCCAAATGAACCAGAATTAAAAGCCAATTTCTTTTTAGAAAGAAGAGAACTAGGTATTATTAATGTGGGTGGAAAAGGAACCGTAACTGCTGATGGCACTGTTTACGAATTAGAAAAACTAGAAGCAGTGTACATAGGAAGAGGTACTAAATCTGTTTCTTTTACATCTGCTGATGCGGCTACTCCAGCACATTTCTTCATGATTTCTACACCAGCACATAAAGAATATCCAACTACAAAATCTACTAAAGAGCAAGCTGCTCCTGTAAATTTGGGTGATATTTCTACTTCAAACAAAAGAACCATTTATAAATACATTCACAATGATGGCATCCAAAGCTGTCAATTGGTAATGGGATTAACTGTTCTTGAACCAGGAAGTGTTTGGAATTCTGTTCCACCACATACCCACACACGTAGAATGGAAGTGTACTTCTATTTTGATGTTGCTGAACAACACAGAGTATTCCATATGATGGGCGAACCACAAGAAACCAGACATTTAATTATGGCAAACCACGAAGCAGTAATTTCTGCACCATGGTCAGTGCATTTTGGAAGTGGTACTTCTAATTATGGATTTATTTGGGCAATGGCCGGAGAAAACAAAGAGTTTACAGATATGGATCCTGCTCCAATAAGCAGTTTGAAATAAATTTAGAGGCAAAGAGATTTGAGGCAAAGAGGCAAAGAGATTAAGAGTTATAAAGTAATGAGTAAATAAGGAGTTAGAGATTTTAGCATTAGCAAAACAGGAATAACCATTTCCTATTTCCAATTCACTATTTCCCTTTCAACTTCTCAAACTCTTTGCCTCTTTGCCTAACCCCTCCTTGCCTCAATAAATAGTTTTTTATATACACTTTTTAATAAATAAAAAAAATGAGTAAGAAAGTAGTAACGCTGGGTGAAATCATGATGAGATTATCTACCCCTGGATTTCAACGTTTTGAGCAATCAAACAGTTTTGATGTAACTTATGGTGGTGGTGAAGCAAACGTAGCTGCTGCCATTTGTAATTATGGTTTAGAAGGTCGTTTTGTAACCAAAGTTCCAAAAGATGCTTTAGGTCAAGCAGCCATCAATCATTTACGTAGATATGGTGTAGATACACAGTTTATAGCAAGAGGTGGCGATCGTATTGGTATCTATTTCTTAGAAACTGGTGCTTCTATGCGTGCAAGTAAAGTAATTTATGATCGTGCAGGTGCTGCTATAGCAGATGCAGATGTTTCTGAATTTGATTTTGATAAAATTTTTGAAGGTGCAGATTGGTTTCATACTACAGGTATTACTCCTGCGCTAAGCGATAAAGCTGCTGCACTTACTTTAGCTGCTTTGAAAGCTGCAAAAGCAAAAGGAATTACTACTAGTATCGATTTAAACTATCGTAAGAAATTATGGAGTAAAGAAAAAGCTAGAGAAGTAATGACACAGCTTTGCGAATATGTAGATGTTTGTATTGGTAATGAAGAAGACGCTGATACTTCATTAGGTTTCAAATCTGAAGGAACAGATGTAACCAAAGGCGAATTGAATTTGGATGGATACAAAAGTGTATTCACACAAATGAAAGCAAAGTTTGGTTTCAAATACATTGCTTCTACCCTTCGTGAAAGCCATAGCGCTTCTGATAATGGTTGGAGTGCATTGGTATACGATGGAACAGAGTTCTACCATACAAAACAATACGAAGTGCGTATTGTGGATAGAGTAGGTAGTGGTGATAGCTTTGCTAGTGGTTTCATTTATGGTTTGGTAAGCGGTAAGTCAATGGGTGATGCAGCTGAATTTGGCGTTGCTGCAAGTGCTTTGAAACATACCATTCATGGCGACTTAAACCAAGTAACTGTAGAAGAAGTTATGGGCATTGTAAAAGGAGACGGAAGCGGTCGCGTTCAACGTTAATTCATTTTCATAACACTTATTAATTGAGTTATTAATAAGGCTTTAAAAAAGTAAAATATGATAATAGATACTATTGCAAATGCGCACAAATATTTTGGAGTACATCCATTGTTTGAGCAAGCTTTTGCTTATATCACTTCTACTGACCTTTTAAATGCAGAAGTAGGTAAATCAGATATTGATGGAGATAATTTAAAAGCAATCATTTCTAACAAGCCGGGTGTAACTGCCGAAGAATCAACTGCTAAATTTGAGTGTCATAATAAAAATATTGATATTCAATTGTGCATAAAAGGCGTTGAACAAATTGGTTGGAAACCTCGTGAGAAATGCGTTGCACCTAAAGGAGAATACAATCCTGAAAAAGATGTATTGTTCTATGGCGATGCGCCTGATATGTACTTTCAATTAACTGATGGTCAATTTGTAATCTTCTTCCCAGAAGATGTACACGCACCTATGATTGGTGAAGGTGAAATAAAGAAGTTGGTAATTAAAGTAAAAAAATAATCGTATAAAATCCATCTTCCTACCTAGGAAGGTGGATTTTGTATTTTAATGAACTGTCTAAAATATAAAAAAATGAGTAAAAAACAAGAAATTATAGATGTAATTGTTGCACAAGGTATGTTGCCATTGTATTTCAATGCAGACGAAACTGTAAGTGTAGATATTCTGAAATCAATCTACAAAGCTGGTGTAAAAGCAGTAGAATATACCAACAGAGGTGAAGCGGCATTCAAGAATTTTGGCAAATTGGTAGCATTAAGAAATGCTGAAATGCCAGATTTGAAATTGGGCATTGGTACCATTAAAAACCTTGCACAAGCAGAAATGTATGTTGAAATTGGTGCAGATTTTATTGTAAGCCCTGGCTTTGTAAAAGAAGTAGCAGAGTTTACTAATACAATTGATATGCTGTATGCACCAGGTTGTATGACACCAACTGAAATTATTGCAGCCGAAAATGCTGGAGTAAGCTTTATTAAATTGTTCCCAGGAAATATGTTAGGACCTGATTTTTTAAGCAGCATCAAAGACATTTTCCCAAGCTTACTATTTATGCCAACAGGTGGAGTAGATACTACACAAGAAAACATTGCTAGCTGGTACAAAGCTGGTGTTTGTGCAGTTGGTATGGGTAGCAAATTGATTAGCAAAAAGTTAATGGAGCAAAAAGACTACGCTACAATCGAAAAATTAACTGTTGATACATTAGCGATTATTAAAACTGTAAAAGGATAAGTGAATTCCTTTATTATGGCTTTCAATTAATAAATAACAATAGGTTTTATGACTAAAGAGCAAGTTGGAAAATATAGGTGGACAATAGTTACACTATTATTGTTTTCTACCACAATCAATTACATGGATAGAAATGTAATAGGCTATTTAAAAGATTATTTCTGTACGGCACAGCCAAATGGTTTTGGATGGTCTTCAAAAGAGTTTTCTTATCTCACATCTATTTTCACTGGTTTTTATGCAGGCTTTACTTTGTTTGCAGGTTTTATTATTGATAAAATAGGCACCAAAAAAGGGCTTGCAGGTTCGCTTATTGTTTGGTCATTAGCGGGTATTACAAGTGCATTTATGGGAATAGGCTTGTTTGCTCACAATGTAGCAAGAGCTATTTTCGGTGCTGGTGAAGGAGGTAATTTTCCTGCTTCTATTAAAACAGTTGCTGAATGGTTTCCTAAAAAAGAGCGTGCATTAGCAACTGGAATATTTAATTCTGGTTCTAATTTAGGTGCAATGATATGTGCCCTAATAATTCCCCTTATTCTTTCTGAATGGAACCCTTCTGAAGGACATAGTCTTTTCTTAGGCCTTTTTCATGGTTGGCAAATGGCATTTATGATAACTGGGGTTGTTGGTTTTATTTGGTTATTATTTTGGAGCAAATTATACGGAACGCCAAAAGAATTACTTGCCAAAGGAAAATTAAAACAATCAGAATATGATTATATCCATAGTGGAGATGAAGTTGTTGAAGTAGTAACCGAAGCAGTAAAAGTAAAAGTACCTTGGTACAAAATGCTTACTTACAGACAAACTTGGGCTTTTGTATTTGGAAAATTTATGACCGATGGAATCTGGTGGTTCTTGTTATTCTGGTTACCAACTTATATCAAACAACAGTTTTGTGTAGGAATGAGTCCAGTTGATACTAAGCATACAGTTATGATTTCTACATTCATAGTTTATGGAGTTGCTATTGTTGGTTCTATTTACGGAGGGTCTATTCCAATGACTTTTATGAACAAAGGTTGGGAGACTTATAAGGCAAGAATGACGGCTTTATTAATTATTGCTTTTGTTCCTTTATTATTGTTGGGAACACAATATGCAGCTAGCCTTGGTATTGTTGCTGCTATTGCTATTATTAGTATTGGCGGTGCTGCTCACCAAGCTTGGAGTGCTAATTTGTTTACTACAGTTTCTGACATGTTTCCTAAGAAGGCAGTTGGCTCCGTTACTGGTATAGGTGCAGCAGCAGGAGGCTTAGGAGGTGTATTAGTACAATTACTTGCAGGTAGTTTAGAAGACAAATACCGTATAAAAGGGGTAATGGAAGCTGCTCAAGCAGGATTGATTAAAGCTACTGATGCTATACCACTTGATAAAGTAAAAATGGATAATTTGAAGAATGTTTTAGTAGATAGCAATATGCTTACTGATGCGCGACATTTTCTTTCAACGAATGTTTCAGTTGCTTATGGTATTATGTTTACTGTATGTGCCTTAGCGTATTTAACTGCTTGGGGTATTATGAAAACATTTGTACCAAAGTTTAGTCCTATTACTGATTTATAATATTGAATGATTTAATTAATTCATAAAAAATAAAAAGGGCAATTCAACTTTTGAATTGCCCTTTTTTATTTGATTCATACTACTACTCAGAAACCACAAATGTTATCGCTTGCCTTACTCTATAAGCAACAGTTCTTCCATTTTGTATGGCTGGCTTCCATGGTGGTCCACGTTTAATTACTCTTACAGCTTCATTAGCCGTGCCATACATAGGGTCATTTTCAGCTACTACATTGCTTACATTTCCCGAGGCATCTACAATAAATGAAACCAAAACAGTGTATTTGCCAGCAGGTGCGCCAGCTTCTGTAGGAATATCTTGATTCAAGTTTCTTTCTAAAAATTTGCTCCAAGCTTGTGTTCCTCCAGGAAATTCTGCAGCCATTTGTACTGAAATAAACTTTCCTTCATCATCGCCTTTCTTCACGTTTCCTAATTCAGAAGTAGTACCAGTTCCTTTTGGATTGTTTACAACAGGAGCTGAAATACTATCTCCTCCATCAATTCCAGCTTGTGTTTTAAAGCCAATTGCCGCATGTTCTAGTGTTTCTACATCTGGTGGTGTTTCTTCTACTAATTGATCAGGAACTATTAAGGTCTTAACAAATTGCTTAATATTCACTTGCACTTGTTGTTGTTTAGGTGGAGCTAGTGGTGGCGTTTCAGGTTTTGGTACATCAACTAGTGGTGGGTCAGTAAGTAATATTGTTGGGCCTTCTAAAACTATATGTTCTTGCTTTTTTAAATTATGTGCCAATACATTTCCCCAAAAAAACAGTAAACACAACACTCCTGTAACTAAAAGGGATTTTACAACTCGTTTATTGTATTCTTTTCTAAGCATATATGCGCCATATGCTTTGTTTCTGCCATCAAATACAATGTCTAATAATTCTGCACGCATTAAAATGTTCTTATTCATAATTCATAATTTTTGAATTAGATACAAGCAACTTTATTTTCCATAAAAAGGAATATAAATTAATTTAAAAAAAGGAAAATTGCAAATTATCATATATTATTGCGACACTGTTTTTTAACTTTTTTTTAGGTTGTGTTAAGCTAAAACAATACTTTCACCAACGGAAAAATGTCTTTTTATACACTAAAAGCACTTTTGTAGATACATTAAATTAACTTATGGGTAATATTCTTATTGGCGTTATTATAGCTTTTATGATTAGTTTCTACGCTATACCAATTGTAATTGAACTTGCAGATCAAGTAAAACTGTACGATATTCCTGATGAGAGAAAAGTGCATAAAAAACCTATTCCATCTCTTGGTGGGCTAGGAATTTTTATTGGGTTTATGATGGGCTTACTATTAACCCAAAGTGTTCAACAACAAGCAAGCACTTTGCAATATTTTTATGCTTCTTTTTTAGTTGTCTTTTTTTATGGAGTAAAAGATGATATTCTTAAATTGCTTCCAATGAAAAAAATGTTGGGACAATTAATTATTTCCATCATTCTTATATTCAAAGCTCAGCTTGTGATTCTTAATTTATACGGGTTGTTTGGCGTAAGCTATATAATACACACTTTTGGCTATTTGCTTACTTTGCTAACAATTGTTGTTGTAATGAATGCCTATAACTTAATTGATGGCGTAGATGGCTTGGCAGGCACTTTGGGCATAATAACTTCTTCCACTTTTGCTTTGTTCTTTTATCTAAACAACGATTTGTTTTATGCATTAATAGGATTTGTTCTTTCAGCAAGTTTATTAGCTTTTTTAATTTATAATTTTAATCCTGCTAGGATATTCATGGGAGATACTGGCTCAATGCTTGTAGGACTTATCAATGCTATTTTGGTTATTCGTTTTATAACAACTGCCGATACATCTGGATTTATTCCTAAAAATACATCACCAGCTATGGGCTTTGGAATATTAGCCATTCCTTTATTAGATACGTTGAGAGTATTTGGTTATCGTATTTCTCAAGGGAAATCACCTTTTTTTCCAGATAGAAATCATTTGCACCACTTGCTACTTGATAGAGGGTTTAACCATAAACAGATTATGTTTACCCTTGCCTCTGTTGCCATTTTATTTATGCTAGGTACCTATTTATTATTACCGTTAGGTTCCACCTTGGTTATATTAATTCAAATAGCTACTTTCTTTCTAGGTGTATTCTTATTATCTAAAGTGAAAAAAATAGACAAAACATCTGTTTTAGTTGAAAAGGAATTTGTAGCTAAATTGGCTGATGGCGAAGAAGGCGATCCTTCAGGATTGATATAATAAATAATCCATACTCTTTTGATTTTTTTGTAGTTCAAAAATCATATCTCATTGTATCAAACTCAGAAATTAAATATAGCAGCAGCAATTACTTTTGGAATTGCTGCTGTTTTTTTTGCTGGTACATTCTATTGGGGTAACCTATCATTTTTCTTAAAACTTAATCACGGTTTAGGGAATGTTGGAGATATATTTCTTTCCTTATTCACTCATTTGGGTGAAACGGTACCTTGGGTTGCTGCATTGATTTTTGTATTAGTGAGTAATAGAAAGCTCCTTTTATTACTAGTTTGTTGTTTTGTAGTTTCAACAATTTTGGTACAAGGCATTAAAAATGCACTACCTACACAGCCAAGACCATCTAAAGCTTTTCATAATGTTGTAGCAATACATACTGTAAAAGGAGTGGAACTTCATGAATATTTTAGCTTCCCATCTGGGCATACAGCAACTGCATTTACTATTTTTCTATTAGCATGTTATGTTATCAAAGGCAAATGGGTGCTACCAATTGGTTTGTTTTATGCCATCTTGGTGGGTTATTCGCGCATTTATTTAGCTCAGCATTTTCCAAAAGACGTGGGTGGGGGTATTCTAATTGCAATTGCAACTATATACCTGAGTATTTACATAACCCAACGTATTAATAAGAATAAAATGAGAAGCACTCTAAAATAAGTTGTAATCATTCTTTATATAGTTCAAATGAAACAACAGTTGGGGCAGAAAATAGTATTCTTATTCTTTTTTTTAGCATTATCAGTGCTAATTTACCAACCCTTTGCCTTGTTTTTTTTGAATGACGATATGGTTCATTTACCATTAAGTAGCCAAGGAGTACTGTTCCAATTGCATTCATTTCGTCCAATACATGATTTATTAATTGTAACTGAATACCGCATTTGGGGCATTCATGCTGCCGGCTATCATTGGGTGGAATGGGGCATTCATATCTTGTGTTCATTGGGAGTTTATGTAATCGCTAAAAAGATATATTATCAATTTGGCAATCTGCCCACTAATAAAATAAGCTTAGCTGCGCTAATTACGGCTGCATTTTTTAGTGTTTTTGCTTTTCATTCTGAATCAATATTGTGGTTGTTGGGTTCGGGGGCATCGCTTTGTACTTTGTTTTTTCTACTGTCAGTTTGGGCATACTTAAAAAGACAAAATACATATTCATTTATAATATCGTTAATGGCATTTCAATTGGGTCTTTTCACATACGAAGCTATATGGATGGCTCCTTTTACTGTCTTTCTACTATCATGGCTTTCAGTAAAAAAAGAAGGGAACGATTGGCATAAGGAATGGCGATTTCCTTTAATATACCTCTTATCATTTATTGCCAATTTATTGTATAGACACCACATTTTGGGCGAATGGGGCGGCAGCTATGGCGATGAACAAATCTTTTCTATTCATATTGCCAAGCTGGCTTACCAGTTTTTTTGTTTATTAATTCGCAGTTTTGCCCCCCCCAGTGCAAGTACAATCCAGTTTTTAATCGGGGCAATTGTAGCTGGGTTACTCTTACTATCAGGCACGATTATACTTTGGAAACAAAAAAAGCTCGACACACTTATTGCCTTATTATCTGTTTCTTTTCTATTGTCATTACTACCTGTAGTTTCTTTAGGCATTAGCACCCATTCGAGAGAATCTGAAAGGTTTTTGTATTTGCCATCTGTTTTTGTGTGTATGCTATTGGTGTATGCCTTGTTTCAAATGGAATGGAGTAAAATAGCATTGGCATTTAGCCTTGTTTTACTATTGAGTTATCATGCATTATTCACTTATTTGAATACTCGAGATTATATAGTTGCGGGCAATATCTCTAAATTATTTTACTCTCATTTTGCTAAAGAGTCTGTCAATAAAGAGCATATCTTAATTGAAAATTTGCCTCAACAACTTAATGGCTTACCGCTTTTTAGGGTAGGTTTTAAAGAAGGCATTGCTTGGTTATATAATACTGATACGAATAGAATAAAAATAAATACTGATAAGCAATTGATAAGTACCTCAAAATTTGCTAGGCAATTTTGGATTCGCAATATTGATTTTTCCATTCTTTCAACTCCAATGCCTTCTGGCAAAAAGCTTCGTTTGCAATGGGATACCACATTTTATGAAGAAATTCCTTTTGAGAAATAATATATAAATCATATTCTCTCAAGATACTAATAAATAAAAATGCCCTTGAAGTATTTCTATTCAAGGGCATTTAAATTTATTAAATCCAAAATAAGTACTCCTCTAGAAGCATTAACCACTAATCACTAATAACTAACCACTATTCCTTAATCTCTCCTACCATTTCAACAGGAACCACCCATTGGTCAAACTCTTCGGCTGTTAGATATCCTAATGCAATAGCTGTTTCTTTTAATGTACTATGATTTTTATGAGCAGTTTGGGCTATTTCAGCAGCTTTATAATATCCAATTTTAGTATTTAATGCAGTTACTAGCATCAAGCTATTGTCCACATGTTTTTTAATATTTGCTTCAAGCGGCGCAATTCCTACAGCACATTTATCATTAAAGCTTACACATCCATCACCTATAAGGCGTGCGCTATGTAGGAAATTATAAATCATCATTGGTTTGAACACATTCAATTCAAAATGCCCCATGCTGCCTCCAATATTTATTGCTACATCGTTTCCTAAAACTTGAGCAGCAATCATAGTCAAAGCCTCGCACTGTGTAGGATTTACTTTTCCTGGCATAATTGAAGAACCCGGCTCATTATCTGGAATAAACAATTCGCCAATACCACTTCTTGGTCCGCTACTAAGCATTCTTACATCGTTGGCTATTTTCATCAAACTCACGGCAACTGTTTTCAAAGCACCATGTGCTTCTACAATTGCATCATGTGCAGCAAGTGCTTCAAATTTGTTTTCAGCAGTTACAAAAGGCAATCCTGTAAGATTGGCAATGTGTTTAGCTACATTTTCTGAATAGTTTTTTGGGGTGTTAATGCCAGTTCCAACGGCTGTTCCGCCTAATGCCAATTCACTTAAATGTGCCAACGTATTGTTGATAGCTTTTAACCCATGATCTAATTGACTTACATATCCGCTAAACTCTTGGCCAACTGTTAATGGTGTAGCATCCATAAAATGGGTACGGCCAATTTTAACTACGTGCATATATTCTTTACTCTTTGCATGCAACGTATTTCTCAATTTCTGAATGCCCGGAATAGTGGTTTCTACCAACATTTTAAATGCTGCAATGTGCATGGCTGTTGGGAAAGTATCGTTGCTAGATTGCGATTTATTTACATCGTCATTAGGATGAACGAATTTGTCTTTATCAGTTAATAAACCACCTTTAATTACATGGCTTCTATAAGCAACTACTTCATTTACGTTCATATTGCTTTGAGTGCCGCTACCTGTTTGCCAAACCACTAAAGGAAAATAATCATCAAGTTTTCCTTCTAGTATTTCATCACAAACCTGCCCAATTAATTCTGTTTTTTCTTGGCTTAAAACACCTGCATCGAAATTGGTTAATGCTGCTGCTTTTTTCAAATAAGCAAAAGCCTTGATAATTTCTTTTGGCATTTTATTAATATCCTGTGCAATCTTAAAATTATCAATACTACGTTGTGTTTGTGCACCCCATAATACATCAGCAGGCACTTTTACTTCGCCCATTGTATCTTTTTCAATTCTAAATTCCATCTTTACTTTTTTATGATTATTTATTAATGCGACAAAAATAGGCGAGTAAATGATTTGAGTAATAGGAATGATTTAACCAAAGCGAATAACTACTTGGATTGAAATGTTCAGATGAAAACTTGCTCCATGTAATTCATTACCCGAAGGGAAAAATTATTTTTTTATTTATTGGAAAATGAACAGCTGGTATTTCAATTATTGGATGATTAGATACTCCACGTAGTTCATTACCCGAAGGAAAAAATTATTTTTATTTATTGGTTAATGAACAGCTGGTATTTCAATTATTGGATGATTAGATACTCCACTTAGTTCATTACCCGAAGGGAAAAATTATTGTTACTACTCATCATATAAATTATTGACCACATAGACACATAGACACATAGAAAATCAGAAATATTGTATTACCAAAAGGGAAAATAGAACACATAGAAATGCGACTTTAAATTTTGTTCTATATTGTTTATTAACAAAACAAATAATTATAGAAAAAGAACAGATAACTATGTGTCTATGTGCCTATGTGGTGAGTAGTAACAAATTATTTTTTTATTTATTGGTTAATGTATAGCTGGTATTCAATTATTGGATGATTAGATACTCCACGTAGTTCATTATCCGAAGGGGAAAATTATTTTTTTATTTATTGGAAAATGAACAGCTGGTATTGAAGTATTCACAAGAATAAAAATATTCAATTACAATTCTATTGAATTAAATAGATGAACTAAAGATAACAAGTTTTTTTATGCAATTCGACCGTCGAATAAAGCGTTGCAAGTTGCTTTTATGCTATTCGACCGTCGAATTTGACTTTGCATGTTGCTTTTATACTATTCGACCGTCGAATTTATCTTTGCAAGTTGCTTTTGTGCTATTCGACGGTCGAATTATGCGTTGCAAATTGCTTTTGTGCTATTCGACGGTCGAATTATGCGTTGCAAGTTGCTTTTATACAATTCGACCGTCGAATTTAAGATCCAAGTTGCTTTTATGAAATTCGACGGTCGAATTATGTGTTGTAAGTTGCTTTATGCAATTCGGCGGTCGAATTAAGCGTTGCATGTTGCTTTTGCTCTATTCGACGGTCGAATTTAACGTTGCAAGTTGCTTTTATGCTATTCGACGGTCGAATTAGATAACGAACGTTGCTTTTGTATCTTTCAACAGTCTAATTTGTGAAAATAATTTGTTTTCTAAAGATTACAATGTGATAATTTTTTAACCACATCAGCTTTCAACTAAAAAACAATTCAAATTGCATCATCTAGGTTAAACCCTTTGTAGAGGTTTAGAACCTTTAAAAAATTGTTACTCATTTGCCTTATCCCCAAAATGATATGCCTTCATTTATAGCATTCTAATTTGGTGTAATACATAATTCCCTATTTTTCCACCCTATTAAATTAAAATAATGGCTAAAATTTTGGTTACGGGTGGTTGTGGTTATATAGGATCACATACTATAGTAGATTTAATTGAGAATGGTTTTGAAGTAATTTCAGTTGATAACAACTCAAGATCTTCTATTAAAGCATTGGAAGGAATAGAAGAAACAACTGGGGTGGCAGTGAAAAATTATTTGGTTGATTTGAAGGAATTTGCCCCCACAAGAAATATTTTTATAGAGAACCCTGATATTTTTGGAATCATACATTTTGCAGCATACAAAGCAGTTGGCGAATCAGTTGAAAATCCATTGTTTTATTATGAGAACAATATGTTTTCACTGATTAATTTGCTAAAATGTGTAGATGAATTTAAAACACCTTATTTTGTTTTCTCTTCTTCATGTACGGTTTATGGCAATCCAGATAGTATTCCTGTAACTGAAAAAACACCTACAAAAAAAGCAGAAAGTCCTTATGGAGCAACCAAACAAATGGGCGAAGTAATGATTGAAGACTTTGTAAAAAAATCCATTAGCAATTCAATCCTGCTCCGTTATTTTAATCCAGTTGGCGCTCATCCGGCAGGTTTAATTGGCGAATTGCCAATAGGAAGACCAATGAATTTGGTTCCAGCCATTACGCAAACAGCTATTGGCAAACTACCAAAAATGGTGGTACATGGCAGTGATTATGATACAAGGGATGGAAGTTGTATCCGCGATTATATACATGTATCAGATATTGCACATGCACATACATTGGCTTTGCAATATTTAATAGAAAAAAGAAACACTGGCAAATGCGATATTTTTAATTTGGGATCTGGAAATGGCATTTCGGTATTAGAAGCAATAAAAACTTTTGAAAAAGTAAGTGGTGTTGCGCTAAACTATGAAATTGGCCCAAGAAGAGGTGGCGATGTGGTAGCGATATATGCAGACAACAAGTTTGCTGTTGATTCATTAAACTGGCATGTGAAATATTCATTGGAAGATATGATGCGCACAGCTTGGGATTGGGAAGTAAAATTGAGTAAAGGGCATTGGAGTTAATGCCCTTTTTCAGCGATGTAATACTTTTTGATACATATTTTATATCACCACATAGGCAGATAGACACATAGTTATCTGTTCTTTTTCTATAATTATCTGTTTTGTTAATAATCTATATAGAATAAAATTTAAAGTTGCATTTCTATGTGTTCTATTTTGCCTTTTATAATACATTATTTCTGATTTTCTATGTGTCTATGTGCCTATGTGGTCAATAATTCGTGTGGTGAGTAGTAACACTTATTTCTTATTGGCTAAATAAACACCAAAGAGTATGATGCCGAGGCAAAATATTTCTAGGCCCGTAACAGTTTCCCCCAAAATAAATCCCCATGCAACGGCAATAAATGGAATGCCATAAGTAACCATCGCAGCAAATAAGGGCCCTGCTCTTTTTACCAAATCATAAAAAAGTACTGAAGCAAAAGCGGTTCCCACCATTCCCAAAAAACAAGAAGCAGTTACAGACTTTATATAACTGGTTTGCAATAATGGCTTTGAAAAAAATTGATGGTAATTAAGAACTAGTAAGCTTGGAATAATAAATAAACTGAAAGCTAAGGATGCAATATGAATTGGATAAATGCCTTTCATGTGCCTGCTTACTACATTTACATTTACTGCATATAATATAGTAGCAAGTATTACTAGAAAAACATAAGAAGCATTTTGAAAATGAAAACTTCCTTTGGGAGATACTAAGAAAAATAGACCAATTAGTCCGATTAAAATGCCAGTAATTTTTAGATAGCTTGTACTTAATTTAAAAAACAAAACACCTAAGACTACCGCACAAAGTGGTGTAAAAGAATTGAGCATCCCTGTAAGAGAACTATCCAATTTTGTTTCAGCAATACAAAATAAATAAGCCGGAAAAAAGCTGCCAATAAATCCAGACAATAAAACAATTCCAATTTTATTACGAGGAATTAGCTTGAAAGATTTGAATACAAAAGGCAACAATACTACGCCTGCACTCAACATTCTAAGAGATGCCACTTCATAAGGAGATAATTTTTCTAGTCCAATTTTCATTAGAAGAAAAGAACTACCCCAAATGATGGAGAGACCAATAAACAATAACCAATTAATTAATTTGTATTTCAAAATGAAAATTTATTTCTAAAGATAAAATTTGTTTACAAATTACCACATAGGCACATAGACACATAGAAAACCAGAAAAAATGTATTATAAAAAGACAAGATAGAACACATAGAGATGCAACTTTAAATAATTATTCTATATTGATTATTATTAAAACAGATAATTATAGGTAATTATTTATAAAAAGAAAAGATAACTATGTGTCTATTTGCCTATGTGGTGAGTAGTAATATTATTAATTATCTATTTTTCTATGTGGCTATGTGCCTATGTGGTCAAAAATATTTGTGGTAAGGAGTAGTAAAATCATCGGTTTTTCAGAATGTTTTTCACTTTCATTTTAACTTCTAAAGGTTGCCCGTCTCGCAATATTACAACGTTCACAGTAGCGCCTGCATTTTGTAATGCCAATTTAGTAGCTTGAATATTTTTAAACAATACCTTATCTACTCCTAAAACAACATCTCCTACTCTAAACCCAGCAACATCAGCAGGTGAATTAGGTACAATTTCTTCAATAACTATATTATTTTCTATCTCATAAATACTCAGCCCTGTGTAAGAATAATCAAAGGAATCAATAAAATGATTATTGGGTTTTAAATGAATGGTCATATCGGGATAATTGAGAATTATATTAAATCTTCGCAACAAATCATTTCCAATTACTCCACTATATAATGGATAGGATGTTACATTGAAATCGTCAGAGAAAATATATACTGGAACTTTTCTAAATCTATAGGGGCCGATGTGAACAGAATTAATTAAAGAAAGGCTCATTTGTTTCTTTCCACCAATACCTTGGGTTTGCGTTTTATACCTTTTTCTTTTTTTAGTTATTAAGCTACTATCGTTTACAAAATCCTCCGATAATAACATACAAAGTCCAGCACCAGTATCTAAAATAAAACGGCTTTTGATTGCTTTACTATCCAATACTAAAAGATCTTCATTAGGCAAAGGAGTAAATTGGGGATGCATTAAATAACCACCTCTTGGGTATTTGATAGTTCCAGGGCTAAACACATTAATTAGCTGTTTATCATTATCAATTTGTACAATAAATCTTTTAAAAAAACTATAGCCAATGATGCCATCTATTTTAATTCCATATACACTAGTTAAAATGGAATAATCATTAATATGAAAATCTAAGCTATCTACTGAAAGATTTGGTAAGTGTAGAGTATGATTGTAAGAAAAAGAAACTTCACGCATTCCAGCAATACCCCTAACAATCCTTTTTGTGGGAATTGACTTAAACTTTAATTGATCTACTGTAGCGGAATCAAAAGAAATGCCCCCACTCCCAGTATCTAAAATAAAAGTAAGTGAATCGCTTGTACTATCAACGGTTGCTCTTAACAATATGATTCCACCTGTGAGTTGAATGAAAGGAAATGATGTTATCAGTTTGGCTTGGGGTGGAGAAAAATATTCTTGAGAGTATGCCTTATTAATTGAAATGAAGAATAAGAAAACCCATATAAAAACCAAAAACGATTTGGAAGAATTATTTAGGAGCATACTACATAATTTAATACCATTATTTAACTGATTTTTGTTGCATTAAAATATTAAAAATGGTAAAGAGACAAACTAATATTCCAAAATTAGCCACCATATTGCCAAGCGGTAAAAGGGATGCCTCTTTTTTTGAACTTGTGTATGATGTTGTAAGACAAATACCTTCTGGAAGAGTAACTACTTATGGGGCTATTGCAGCATTTTTAGGTACTAAGAAAAGTGCAAGATTGGTGGGCTATGCAATGAATGCCGCTCATACTCAAACGCCAGCTGTGCCAGCGCAAAGGGTAGTAAACAGAAATGGAATGCTTAGTGGGAAAGCTCATTTTTCTCCACCTTCAATTATGGAGGAATTATTAAAAAGCGAAGGAGTGGAAGTAATTGAAGACACCATACAAAACTTTGAAAAAATATTTTGGAATCCAAGCATTGAATTATCCATTTAATAATGAATTCAACTTAATTCATTTTATGAATGTTTATCAATTAAATCTTATAACTATTAGATTGGATTTTATTTAAGCAAACTCGGTTTTGCCAATTTGGAAAAAAACCAAACTGCTAAACTGAACAATATCTAATAACATTAACTTCGCCACCCATTTTAAAAGGACATTATCTGAATATTATAGATTATAAATGAGTAAACAAGAACAGGTTTTACAAGACGTAGTAATAAAATTTGCTGGAGATAGTGGTGATGGAATGCAATTAACTGGTCAACAGTTTACAAACAATACTGCATTATTAGGAATAGACTTAGCTACATTTCCTGATTTTCCCGCTGAAATAAGGGCTCCAATTGGTACTGTGCCTGGTGTGAGCGGGTTTCAATTACATTTTTCATCAAATAAAGTATATACCCCAGGTGATGCTTGCGATGTGCTAGTAGCTATGAATGCTGCAGCATTAAAAGTAAATTTAAAAAGCCTGAAGAAGGGTGGTAAAATCATTGTAAATATTGATGGTTTTGATACCAAGAATTTACGACTTGCCAATTATCCCGAAGGTGTAAACCCTATTGAAAATGATAGTTTATCTAATTATGAATTAATAAAAGTAGATGTAACTAAACTAACTAGAGAAGCTTTAAAAGAAGTTGCAAATCTTGGTACTAAAGAAAGAGATAGAGCAAAAAACATGTTTGTATTGGGCTTTATCTATTGGATGTACAATAGAGACCTTGCAAGCACTATCGATTTTTTAGAAGAAAAGTTTGGTAAAAAAGAAAGTATTCTTCAAAGCAATATTAAAGTATTACAAGCTGGATATAGCTATGGCGATACTACAGAAACTTTTTCCACAAGATATACTGTAGAAAAAGCAAAAATGGATACTGGTTCCTATAGAAGTATCATGGGTAATCAAGCCTTAGCTTATGGTTTAATAGCTGCAAGTGAAAAAAGCGGCTTACCCATTTTTTTAGGCACCTATCCAATTACGCCAGCATCGGACATATTGCATGAATTAAGCAAACAGAAAGCTTTTGGTATAAGAACGTATCAAGCCGAAGATGAAATTGCAGCAATCACATCTGCTATTGGTGCTAGTTATGGTGGTAGTTTAGGAATTACTACTACTAGTGGCCCTGGAATGGCTTTAAAAACTGAAGCTATGGGATTGGCGGTAATGCTTGAAATCCCTTTGGTGATAATAAATATTCAGCGTGGTGGCCCTTCTACTGGATTACCTACTAAAACGGAACAAAGCGATTTGTTGCAGGCTTACTATGGAAGAAATGGTGAATGCCCAATGCCTGTAATAGCTTCTGCTACTCCAAGTGATTGTTTTGACGTTGCATTTGAAGCGGTAAGAATATCTGTTCAGCACATGACTCCTATCATTTTATTAAGTGATGGATACATTGCAAATGGTGCTGAACCTTGGCTTTTTCCTACAAGCGCTGATCTTCCAACAATAGAAGTAACTTTTAAAAAAGGACTATCTGAAGATGAGGATAAGTTTTTACCCTATAAAAGAAATGAAAAACTAGCTAGACCTTGGGCTGTTCCTGGAACAAATGGTTTGGAACATAGAGTAGGTGGTTTAGAAAAACAAGATATAACTGGAAACATTAGTTATGATTCTGACAATCACCAACACATGGTGAAAACAAGACAAGCCAAGGTAGATTTGATTGCAAATTATATTCCTCTACAGAAAATAGATTCAGGCGAATCTCATGGAAAGGTGTTGGTAATTGGTTGGGGAAGTACTTATGGTGCAATTAAAAGTGCCGTTTTAGAATTGCAAGCTGAAGGCAAAGCGGTGAGTCATGCACATATTCGCTATTTGCGTCCATTTCCAAGAAACTTGGGTGAAATCATTAAGAATTTTGAAACCATATTGGTTCCAGAAATTAATAACGGACAATTGGTGAAAATTTTGAGAGATGAATTTAATATTGATGCCAAAGGTTATAATAAAATAATGGGAATACCACTTACTAAAGGCGAACTAATTGAAGCAATAAATTATTTATTGTAAATAATTATAATTAAACAAAAGGATTCATTATAATTTAGATAGAGAATTATAAATGAATCCTTTTTTGTTTATGCATTAATGATATTAATGAATTCCTCGGCATTTAAAGAAGCACCGCCAACTAATCCACCATCTACATCTGGCTGAGCAAATATTTCTGCTGCATTACTTGCTTTTACACTTCCGCCATATAAAATAGAAATTTTTCTAGCTACATCATTTCCATACTTAGTAGCCAATGTTGCTCTAATGGATGCATGCATTTCTTGTGCCTGAGCACTAGAAGCAGTTTTGCCAGTTCCTATTGCCCAAATTGGTTCATAAGCAATAATCAATTTTGTTATCTCTATTTTGCTCAATTGAAATAAACTTTCAGCAATTTGGCTAGCTACATAATCATTTTGCGTATTTGCCTCTCTTATATCTAGCGGTTCTCCACAACAGAAGATGGGCGCAATGCCATATTCTAGTGAAATATTTACTTTCTCTGCTAAGAAAGCATTGGTTTCATTAAAATATTCTCTTCTTTCAGAATGGCCGATAAGAACATATTTCACTCCAATTGATTGTAACATTTCAACTGAAATTTCTCCTGTAAAAGCTCCTGATTTTTTGCTATAACAATTTTGAGCAGCAACTTCTAAATAAGGACTGCCTTTCAATATGTCTTTTGCCAACAATAAATAAGGGGCAGGCACTGCAAACACAGCTATTTTGTTTTCATCAACAGTTAATGAAGCATTTTCATTTGCAAATGCTTCTAGTAGCTTTTTAGCTTGATCTAAGGTGCCATTCATTTTCCAATTGGCAGCAATGATTTGTTTACGCATAAATTATTAATTTAGAAATTATAAGAGAAATTCAATTTATTTTAATTACGAATGAAATAATGGAGACCTTGTTATTCGTTTTCAAATATATGCCTAAGCATTTCAATCTCTTCTTTTGACATTTGCTTGTGTTTCATTTTTTTCCAAATACCAATATCTATCAACGCTTTATCAAACAAATATTTATTTGAAATGCCCCAGCTAAAATTAGGAAGATGTTTTGGTAACAATCCTTCGCCAAATACATTGCAACTCACTCCAATAACTGTCCCAGTGTTGATGCTTGAATTAATAGCGGCTCTACTATAATCGCCCATTATTAGCCCACATTTTTGTCCAGCATTTATAAAATCTCCTTTAGCTTCGTTCCAAATCTTTACAAATCCCCCCGTGTTTTTTACATTGCTATTGCTAGTTCCTGCTCCAAAATTGCACCATTCGCCTATCACACTATCGCCCAAATAGCCGTCATGCCCCTTATTGCTATTACCCAAAAACAACACATTTTTTATTTCTCCTCCACCAACACAGTTGGGGCCAATGGTAGTTGCTCCATAAATTTTGCTTCCCATTTTTAGCATTGCGTTTTCCCCCATTGCAAATGCACCTCTTATTAAGCAACCTTCCATTGCGGTGGCGTTCTTGCCAATATAAATAGGGCCTGTACTTGCATTTAAAGTGCAGTATTCCATAGTTACATCCTCTTCTAAGAATATAGAATTCTCGCCAATAATTTGATTTGTTTTGGAAATAGGTTGTGAAATTTTATTTTCTTTAATCCATTCAAAATCGCTTTTAATTGCTTTCTCATTTCCTAAGAATAATTCATGAGGAAACCCTAATCGTACAATAGATTTACTTAGTTTCTTATTTTGAGAAACATACTCCGACACATTCTTAGGATTAAAATTGGCAGCATCTATTTTAAATCTTCCAGCTATAAATCCAACTTCGTCTATCAACCCTTCATTACTATTCAATAAGGCAATAGATTCAATTATTTCTTTTGTTGGCACTATGCTGGCATCAATCCAAATATGCTCGCCTTCTGGAATGTTAGGATATAAGGGCTGTAAATAATTTACAGTATGGCAAAATACATTTTGCTGTGTAAGATTCTCCCATTTTTCTTGAATTGTAAATATTCCAAAACGAATACTAGCTACCGCCCTTGTAGCAGAAATTGGTAAAAGTTGTTTGCGCAAATGATTGTCAAATAAAACAATGCTAATTTTTTCCATGGCTTAATTTATTTGCTAAGGTTTATTTACCAATTTTATTAATTTATTCCAATTCCATTCAAAGACTTAAAATCATTTTAGGTTTGCTAGAAACAATGTGTATTTAAATATTTTTAAACGATTGCTCCACCAATCCATATCTGTTATTAAATCGCTTCTTTTTACATTTTGCCAATTGATAGGTTGTTCATATTTAGTATCTATTGCTTCTAAATGCTCAAGTGCTGTTAACCCAAATGCATGGATACACGCCATTCTTCTAATGGTTTTTGTTTTATACTTTAAAGGAGCATCACATTGCAAAACATCCTTGTTTAGTTGTAGACATGCATCTAAAAAAATACTTTTTGCTTCTTTAATACACTTGCTTTTTCTTATATAGGTATATCCACCATCTTTTATGTCTTTCAGTGCATCAAAAGCATCATTTACTAATTGACCCACAAAACCACTCTGGTATATAAATTTTTTTTCAGCTTCTGTCCATTCTTCATCTAAAATGCTAGCCCATAATAATGAACTATTGCCACATTTTTCCTCAGAAATATGCAATACTTCTTCTAAACTAATTGTTTCATCTAATTGCTTTGCTGAAACTAACTGCCAATCTATTGCTAGGTGTAAACTGCTTTTATAAAAAGGTGTTGGATTAAAAATAGTTAACAACGCATCATCCATAGCCATAAATACACTCATTTTTGGAGTGCGCTTGTGCTCTGGATACTTTTTCTCGAATATTTCAATTAAAGTTTCTTTAGAAAGCCCTTCTTCATCTATTAAGTCGTCATAAAGTGTGGCCCAAACACTTACAAAACCTAGTCGTTTAGTTTCTATATCAGTTAATGACCTATTCTTAATGGTTAAATAGTTTTCACAATTTACAACATGGTTAAAAAGGGGATAATAGAATTTGATTTTAGAAGCTTCTTTTTTTGAAGGAAAATATTTGTATTGATTGCACACGGCTTCTACTTTCGGTAACAACCATTTTTTTATAAAATTTTGTTGACGAAAAATACGATAACTGTAATCTGCTGCATAATACAACAAATGCAAATAATTCATTGGGGAAAAATAAAAAATTTAATGTTAGGTGGCAATTATTGTATAATCAAAGTATCGCTTTTTGGAATGCCAGTAAAGTATATTAGTTAGTTTTCGATTAAAGCTTGTTAATTTCACTTTCAGAAAGTCCAGTCAAATTTATAATATCAACTATTGAAAGTCCCATTTTTTTAGCCGATTTTGCTACTTCCAATTTACCTTTTTCTATTCCTTTTTCAATTCCTTCTTGTATTCCTTCTTGTATTCCTTTTTGCATTCCATCATGTAATCCTTCTTTCATTCCTTTTTCAAACGCACTTTCTATTGCATAATCATAAACAGCTTTATTATCTCTGAAAATTTTTAAACTATATTCATAACTATCCAATTCTAATTGACCAAACTTGGCAATTTCTGCCTTTTCAAAAGCTTGTGTAAATACTTCATCTTTAAAAATAGAAGGAATGGTTTGGAAGTCTTCTAAGTGTTTAATAAAATAAAGCCATTTATCTAATCTAGTTTTTATATCTATCTCCTCAAGTTTAAAATTGGGCATTTCAAGATAGATATAAGTTAGTTTATCATAAAAAACTTTCCCATATTGGTTTTTTAGTTTGATGGTATGTAGCACTTCACTTTTCTCAAGTTCACTATCATAGTCATTAAACTTAAAATCTAAAATGCCAATACAATAAACAGCTTTTAAATGATAATCCCATTGTCCTTTTTCTGCTTGTTCGCGAATTGGGAAAGTGGAATAATAAATGGTTCTCTCTATAAAATAATTCTGTTTGGCTTTTTGCAATTCTACTATGAATTTTTCGCCAATTTCATTTTCACAATAAATATCATAAATGGCTTTTCTATCGGCTTCAGTTTGCCCAAGCTGTTCCGCATTCTTAAAAGTTAGATCAATTATTTTATTCTGATGAGGTAAAAGGGCATTTAAGAAATCTATCAAAAGCGGTTTGCTAGCTTCTTCACCAAATATTTTCTTAAACCCAAAATCAGTAAACGGATTAATATATTTTGCTTTCATTATTTTGATAAATGATTGGCGAATTTAGTAGATTCTATTTTTTAGATTAAATACTATATCCGTTTTATAAAATTTAACCCACTTTCTTTTTTATTATCTATCAATAACAATCTTCCATTTCTAAGATCTAGGCAAATATTAATTTATTGCGTTTTACTTTTTCCCTACAGAAGCTCCAAACTACCTCGGAGAGGCTTCTGTATCTCTGCGGATGCACCAAACTAGCTCGCTTTACCCTTCTGTATCCCTACAGAAGCACCAAACTACCTCGCTTTGCCCTTCTGTAGGGAAAAAGTAAAATGAGTTTTTTCATTTTTGCCTATGATTAAAAATATTGCAGTGGGCAAGAGATTCATTTAATAGAGTAGTAATTTAATTTATACCCTATCCAAGGGCTTTATTATTGGATATTGTGAATGAGATGCACTTAATGAAATCTTACATAATCTTTAAACCATCTTAATACTGTAAAGCATTCTTATTGTGAATCTATTACTCTGAATAGTTATGCTCATCATAACATTTATCAACTATAAATCATTTAAGTTTTCTTTCATTTCAAAAAAACCAAATGCACGTATCTATTTTTTCTTTTAAGTTCGCACTACAAATCCCTTTTTATAGATTTATAATTTTTTTCAATGAACACATACATAGCTCATTTAGACTTAGATAGCTTTTTTGTAAGTGTTGAGGTATTAAAAAATCCAAGCCTTAAAGGAAAGCCAGTAATTGTGGGGGGAAGTAAAGACAGAGGAGTAGTAAGCACTTGTAGCTATGAGGCACGGAAATATGGCGTTCATAGTGCTATGCCAATGAAAAAAGCAATGGAACTTTGTCCCGATGCCGTACTTGTTCGCGGAACAATGGGCGATTATGGCAAATATTCTCGTTGGGTTACTGAAATAATTGCTGCAAGAGCTCCTCTTTTTCAGAAAGCGAGTATCGATGAATTCTATGTTGATTTAACGGGTATGGATAAGTATTTTAATCCATACCAATGGACTATTGATTTAAGAAATGAAATAATTGAAAAAACCCAACTTCCTATTTCTTTTGGTTTGGCATCTAATAAAATGATAGCGAAAATAGCCACAGATATGGCAAAGCCTAATGGATATTTGTATATAGAACCAGGTAATGAACAAGCTTTTTTAGCACCACTTTCTATAAATAAATTTTCAGGAGTTGGGGAGCAAACATTTATCAAGTTAAAGGAATTGGGCATTTATACTATTGGCGATATTCTAAAATTTCCTGAGGCTTTACTAGAAAAGAAATTAGGGAAATGGGGTGTGGATTTATATTTAAAAGCACAAGGGAAATATGAAGGAAAAGTGCAACCTTATCACGAAGCAAAGTCTATTTCTACAGAAAATACTTTTCATGAAAATATTGGGGATACAGATATTCTGCTTAGCCATCTTGTAAGAATGACTGAAAAAGTAGCTTATGAATTAAGGCAAGATGGGAAATTGGCGGGTTGTGTTTCAGTAAAAATTAGGTATCCAAATTTTGATATAAGTTCAAAACAAATGGTAGTAGAAGCAACATTTAGTGATGAGGATTTAATAGCAGCAGCCATTAAGTTGTTTCATATTCTATACAAGAAAAATGCTCCTGTAAGACTTTTGGGGGTAAGATTAAGCGATTTAACTGACAATACTTTTCAAGGAAATTTATTTGAAAATCCAGAAAAGAAGCTAAATCTATATAAAGCTATAGATACTGTAAAGAATAAATATGGTAAAGAGTCTTTGCAAAAAGCTAGAACAGTACCCTTAAACAGAAAAAAAGCTGATGAATAATAGAGTAAAATGTAGGATAATTGTTATCTAGCTAAATATTGCTTTATTTCCTTTCTAGAATCTCTTTCTTTAATTGTTTGTCTTTTATCGTGGTCTTTTTTACCTCTTCCTAATCCAATTTCTATTTTCACAAAGTTTTTATCTGTAAAGAAAACTTTTAAAGGCACTATACTATAGCCTCGCTCTTTCATTCTAGCTTCTAGCTTTTTCAGTTCCTTTTTATGAAGCAATAGTTTTCTATCATGAACCGAAATATGGTTGTTGTTCGTGCCCATTTTGTATTCGGCAATATACAATCCTCTCACCCAAAGTTCATGGTTGTCAAATAGACAAAAAGCGTCGTTAAAGCTTACCTTTCCTTCACGGATGCTTTTCACTTCTGTTCCCATTAGTACTACACCAGCTTCATATTTATCTTCAATAGCATAGTTAAAATAGGCTTGTCTATTATTCATTTCTTTTGCCATAATCTACAAGATTGGATTTCTTAGCTAGGCTTTTTAATTCTTAAACAAAGCAATTAATTGAGAGAGTTTGTTTTTTAATGTTTTTCTATCTTGGATAAAATCTAAGAACCCATGATCTAATAAGAATTCACTTCTTTGAAAGCCTGGTGGCAAATCTTTTTTAATAGTTTCTTTAATTACCCTTGGGCCTGCAAAGCCTATTAAAGCACCAGGTTCTGCAAAATTCAAATCGCCAAGCATACCAAAACTAGCAGAGATTCCTCCAAATGTAGGATCGGTTAGCAATGAAAAGTAAGGTAGTTTGGCATCACTTAATTGAGAAAGCTTTCCACTTGTTTTAGCAAGCTGCATAAGGCTAAAAGCGCTCTCCATCATTCTTGCTCCGCCACTTTTGCTGATTACTAAGTAAGGCAATTTGTGTTGAATGCAATAATCAACAGCTCTGCTAAATTTTTCACCCATTACACTACCTAGACTTCCTCCAATAAATTCAAAATCCATACAAGCTACCACAATTCGTTCGCCATTGGTATTGCCAACAGCCACTCGCATGCTGTCCTTCAAATCTGTTTTGCTATGGATATCGTCTAAACGCTTTTGGTAATTTTTTAAATCTGTAAAGTTGAGTAAATCTTTACTCCGAATATTGTCAAATAGTTCTTCAAATTGTTGGTCGTCGAATAATAAATCGTAGTATTCATCACTACCTATTCTGTGATGATAATTGCACTTTGTGCAAACAAATAAATTTTCCTTTAGATCGGTAGTGGTGGAAATTAAATTACACTCAGGACATTTGTTCCAAAGACCCTCTGGTGTTTCTTTTTTATCAGCAGTAGAAGTAAGGATACCTTTTTTTCTACGCTTAAACCAGCTTCTACGACCAGTTTCTTCTTGATGCGTATCTTCTTCTAAACCCGTAAAAATAGTATCCATATCTTGTAAATGTTCTTTTTTCATTGATAAAACATGCTTTCTGGAAGCGGTGAAGGTAACGATAAATTAATATTGAGTTAATGTCAAATACCAGTGCACCCTTTGTTTGATAAATGCTAATCTTCCTTTTAGTCAAAAAAGGCTATCCTCGTTTTAAGAAGATAGCCTTTTCATTAAACACTTATTATATTATAGGTAATGATACCAAGTGCGGTTTAAATCCCATTGTTCAAACTCCTTAGCTACATCGCTTAAAAAGCTTGCACCAACACTTCCATCAATTACTCTGTGGTCATAACTAAGTGATAAATACATCATGTGTCTAATACCTATAGTATCATTATTTGGAGATTCTATCACTACAGGTCTTTTCTTTATCATTCCTACAGCTAAAATAGCTACTTGGGGTTGATTAATAATTGGTGTACCCATCAATGTTCCAAAAGTGCCAACATTTGTAAATGTGAAAGTGCCACCAGATACATCATCGGGTTTTAATTGATTATTCCTTGCATCAGAAGCAAGTTTGTTTACAGCCGAACTAAGCCCAACAATATTTAATTGATCTGCACCTTTAATAACAGGAACTATCAAATTGCCAGTTGGCAATGCCGTAGCCATGCCAATATTCAAATCTTTCTTAATGATAATTTTATCACCATCTACTGAGGAATTAAGCAAAGGGTATTTTTTAAGAACCTTTACCAAACAATCAATAAACATTGGAGTGAAAGTAAGTTTTACACCTTCTCTTTTTTCAAAATCTCCTTTTACGCGTTCTCTCCAGAAAACCATATTTGTTACATCAGCTTCTGTAAAGCTTGTAACATGTGGGCTAATATGTTTGCTATCCACCATGTGTTTAGCAATCATCTTGCGCATTCTATCCATCTCAATAATTTCTACATTTCCAGATGGATTGGCAGAAGATGGAGAAGTAAATTTACCTGAATCGCCTTCTGCAAGTGTTACTAATGGAACAGATGTTGTTTTAGGAGGAACAAGATAAACTGGAATTAATTTTTCATGAATTTCATTTGAGGCATCTTTCGTTTCTTTTGATTTGGGAACTTCAACAATAGGCGTAGGAATGCTAACAGATATACTTGGTGCTTCTACAGCAACTGGTTGGTTCACAACTTTAACTACAGGCTGCTGAGTTACAAATGTTTCAATTATTGGTTGCTTTACAACTTCAAAAACTGGATTTGAATAAGCAATTGGCTCTACAATTGATTGATGAGGAGCTTCACTAATTGTAGAACTTACATTATTCGTAGGCTCAACAATTGGCTGTGGAATTTGATTGTTTATTTCCTCATTTGAAACAACAGGCTTTTCCAAAGCTTGTACTGGAACAAAGTGTTCAACAGTATCATTTGAAGTGGCAATAAGTGGTGCTGAAAATGACTCACTTGAAACTGTGTTAGCTGGAGTTGTTGCTACTGGTTCAAAATGTACAGCCGAATCTATAGGGTACGGATTAGAAACAGGCTGTATTATTTGTTGAGAAAGCACCTCTTCATGTGTAGATTGATTTACTGTTGGGTAAACAATCGATTCATTAGGGGCTTCAACTATTTCTGAATTATGAGAACCAGTTGAAACAATTGGTTCTGGAATATTAAAAGTTGGAGCTGCAATATCTGCAACTGAAGAAACCAAAGGCTCTATTATTGAAGGATGAAATGTTTGAGGTACTTGTGTAGGGTATGATAATGGATGTTCAACGATTGTTGGTGGAATATATATAGGAGCATCAGCAACTTTTTGAGCTACCGTATTTGAAGAGCTTGGTTGCTGATAAGAATGAATAGGTTCTTGCTGTACGTATACAACTTGTGGTGGAGCTTGTTGCGCAGCAAATGCAGCAACCTTACCAGCTTTTTTATCCGCTATATATTGAATAATATCTTTTTTAGAAACCCTACCGTCAGCGCCAGTACCTGGAATTCTTTCCAATTCGCTAAGACTCAATCCTTCACTATTAGCAATATTTAATACCAATGGAGAAAAGAATCGATTGTTACCTGATGTAGTAGCAACTGTAGATTGTTGAGGAATGAAAGGAATTTCTTCTTTAAAACTTTGAATAGGCTGTTCCATTTCATGTGTAATTATTGCAGAAACTATTGGTTCTACTATTGGAGGTGGTGTATAAACTGGTGCAAGAGAAGGTGCAGCTGCAACAACATCAATTGGCTTTGAAACAGGAATTGAATTAGAAACTACACCTGTTTGTATTTTGGCAATCACACTTCCAACTGGTACTACTGCATTTACTGGATAAACTATTTCAGTAAGCGTACCTTCAAACGGCGAAGGAATTTCACTATCTACCTTATCTGTAGCAATGTCAAGTACGGTTTCATCTAATTTAACAAAATCGCCTACTTTCTTATGCCATTTAAGAATAGTAGCCTCCATAATACTCTCGCCCATTTTAGGCATTATCAACTCAGCTATAGCCATACTAGAAGATGTTTTACAAGTAACTAAACTACTTTTTAAATAACCTAGTTTTTACTTAGAAAAATTATTCTGATTAATTATTTATTCGTGCAATATTCTGTAAAAAAATTCGTTTAAAAAAGATTCACGAATTTTCAAATGTATAGGATACCAAACAAAAGTTATACAATGGTTATCCACATATTATTAATCTGAGCATATTCAAAGCATTTATTGCTGTTAATTGTATGTTTCTTTCTCTAGTAAATTTAAAATCAAATCGTTTTGCAATCGTGTTTTCATCACTAGCAATTGCTATCCAAACCATACCAACTGGCTTTAATTCTGTGCCACCATCTGGGCCCATAATACCACTTACTGCAATACTAAAATCGGTATTCATCAGTTCTCTCACATTCTCTGCCATTGCGCGAACTGTTTCTTCGCTCACTGCTCCTTGATTGGCTAATACTTGACTTGGCACATGCAAAACCTTGTTCTTAACCTCGTTATCATAGCTAACTACACTTCCTTTGAAATAAGCAGATGCGCCAGAAATAGATGTTAATAAGTGGGCTATATACCCTCCTGTACAGCTCTCTGCTGTAGCAACTGTTTTACCTTTCTCTATCAATAAATTAGCAACTACTGCTTCCAATGGCATATCCTTGTCAATTACCAAATAAGGGGATACCTTTTGTATTAAAATAGAAAAATGAGTGTCTAACAATAAATTTAAAGCTTCCTTTTCGCTGCCACTTGCCGATAATCTAAGCCTTACTATTCCATAATTTGGTAAATAAGCTAACTTAATATTACTAGGCAATTGCGCTTCTTCTTCCTTAATAAACTCAGCCAAAAAACTTTCCCCAATTCCTGCTGTAAGTAATGTGCGATGTTCAATAAAACCAGTATTGAATTTTTTCGGTAATAATGGCAATACTTCATTGCTTACAATCCATTTCATTTCATGAGGCACACCGGGTAAGGAAATAAATACTTTCCCTTCTTTTTCAAACAACATTCCTGGTGCAGTTCCCCTTTCGTTTTTTAATACAGTACAAACATCAGGTACTTCCGCTTGCTTTTTGTTTACCTCAAGCATTGGGCGTTTTAGAATGTTTTCAAAAATATTGGTCACATGTGTAAGCGTATCTTTATCAGTAATAAGTGTTCCTCCAAAATATTTGCACAACAAAGGCTTAGTTATATCATCTGATGTTGGCCCCAATCCTCCTGTAATTAAAACTATAGACGCATGTTTGCTTTCTTCATCTAAAGCTTGCCAAATGTCTTCCCAAACATCCCCAACTGCTACTCTGTGTTTTATTGCAATACCTATTTTATTTAATTCTTGTGCTATCCAAGCACTGTTGGTATCTATTACTTGACCTATCAGTAATTCATCACCAATTGTAATAATTGAAGCATAAACTGTATTCATAATATTCTTATTTGTATTTTCCGTGCAAATTACCACTCTATTAATGAAAAAGATTCAACTTGTTTGTTCACTTATTTTCCTATTTCAGTATTCTAATGGTCAAAATATTACCCAGCTTTTAGATACTTCATTTAAAAAGTTCCTTAATGACTCTGCTAACAAACATGCATCTATAAGCTTCTATGTAGTTAATTCCAAAACCAATGAGGTAGTATATAATTATAACAATCAACAAGGATTGATACCGGGTAGTTGCCAAAAAATTATTACAAGCATTGCTTCTCTTGAGCTTTTAGGTAGCGATTTCCAATATAAAACCGATTTAGGCTACAATGGCAGCATTCAAAACAATGTTTTAAAAGGCAATTTGTTCATCAAAGGATATGGCGACCCCACTCTTGGTAGTTGGAGGTATTCTTCTACAAAAGATAGCCTTGTATTTCGTAGCATAACAGAAGCACTTGCTCAACAAAACATTCATAAAATAGATGGAAATATTATTCTAGATAATAGTGCTTTTAGCCTTCAACCCCTACCAAATGCTTGGCTTTGGGAAGATATGGGCAATTATTATGGCGCAGGATGTTGGGCTTTAAATTGGTTTGAAAACCAATTTTCCATACAATTAAATGCTGGTAAAAACGAAGGCGATCCTACAACTATCAGCAGAATGAATCCTGCAATTGAAATGATGGGTCTTTCTAACCATGTAACAACAGGCAAAAAATTATCACCCGAAGATGCCACTATTTATCTTGCTCCCTATACCATGAATGGCTTTATTACAGGCAGCATTCCTTTAGGTGAAAAGCCGGTGAATATTGCAGGTGCCAATCCCAATCCTGCTTATTTAATTGAAAGCTTATTGGCTAAAACATTAAAAGAAAACCATATTGGCTATAAAGCAATTAAAAATACAATTGATGCCAAAGCTGCCAATGATACTTTAGGCAAACCAACCACTGTTTTTTATCAATATCTTTCTCCATGTATGGATAGCATCACCTATTGGTTCTTAAGGAAAAGTGTCAATCTCTATGGCGAAGCTTTTTTAAAAGCGATGGCTTATGCAAAAACAGGCGAAGGTGCAACAGACAAAGGCATTAAAATAATATCCAACTTTTGGAAAGAACGTGGCATTGAAAAAGGCGCATTAAGAATGTATGATGGATGCGGTTTATCGCCACAAAATAAACTAACTACACATTCCTTAGTTACTGCATTGCAATATGCCCGTGGAAAAGATTGGTTTCATATATTTTATAATGCATTGCCTGAGTTAAATGGTATGAAAATTAAAAGCGGTACTATTGGCGGAGTTAAAGGCTTTGCTGGATACCACACAAGCAAATCAGGAACAAACTATACTATTGCTTTTATAGTAAACAATTTTGAAGGATCTTCTGCTGCTATTACCAAGAAATTATATGAAGTGCTAGATGTGTTGAAGTAGAAGATGGTAAAAGAATATAAAGCAATTTTTGTTTGTCGCCAATTTTATCTTTCATAAATTAGTTGTTTATCATTATTTATGAAAGGCATAATACATTTAGAGACAGCATTACTTGAAGCCAAATCTATTTTTTTATTGAGTCTATTTTCTAATTCAAATTGCATTTCCATAAAGTGTATACCAATATGTTTAGAGTAATCAAGTTCTACCAAAATATCTATATCACTTGTTTCAGAAGCTTCATTTCGTGCAAATGATCCAAAAAAGAATTGCTTTTAATACAGGCTGCCCTTCAAAATATTTTTTATAATTTCAATCTCGTCTATTGTAAGTTCCATTTTTCAAAAATAGTTTTTTATAAATACAACCCAGATACTCCTCGTCATTCTCTAAAATCTACAAGGGCTACCGAACACGTCTCGTATGGCTTCGCTAATATTTATAATTAAAATCCGCTCTACAAAATCTACCCAAAAAACACTTCCCCTATACAAATAATAAACACTTCCTATTCCCATTTCCCTTAGTTAAATTCCTTATTTCAAGCACAAATGCCACTAATATCCCTAATGTTGTACTTACTCAGCACATCCTCAAAAAAATATTTTCCCAAAAAAACAAAAACCTGAAACAAAATCCCCATACTTTTATACCGCAGTAGCAATTATGTGCTGCACCAAAAAATATTAATTCAAATTAAATCAACTAATTATGGCAAGCAAATCAGAAACAGGACATGCAATTAATGTAACCAATTTTAAAACATTAATTAGCGAAGTAGAGAAATTAGGTGGCAGATATTTACCCTCTGACCCTTCATTGGAAGTAGTAGAATTAAAAAAAGATGTAGAACCGGGAAATAATTCTGTAAAAGCAGTGGCTGCCCCAAAAGAAGTGCACGATACTACAGCAGATTTACAAAGGGAAGCCAACCAAAATTTAGAAGTTGTTTTGAAAAATGGCGTATCAAATTTACTCACTACTAAGGGTGTTACCAAAGAGCAAATTACTAGGTATAAAACAGTAGTAAATCTTGTTACTGGTGCCAACGTAACAGCGAAAATAAATAAGAAAAAGGCTGCTAAAGGAAAAGCTAGCACCACTACAGACCAAGAACCAACTAATCCAGAAATAACCGAAGCCCAACATTCTGTTTCTCAGCAATCTTATGCAAAAAGAATTGCCAATAGCTATGATGCTGTTTCTATTTTAGAGTCAATAGCTAATTATAAACCAAAGGATGCTACT